>Ga0180219_1000375_pt1 | contig 38850 bp, 45 predicted proteins | sample eDN3rd30CBELigMG_FD_151338 | JGI IMG/M metagenome (GOLD analysis project Ga0180219, IMG submission 151338) | Enriched Miracle-Growth compost microbial communities from Emeryville, California, USA - eDNA 3rd pass 30_C BE-Lig MG (version 2)... ... | reverse complement strand
TCCGCGTCGCGTATCTTCCACTTCCCAAAAACCCAACAAATCGCAGGACTCCAATGCCAATGACTTGAAGCGCTCAATCAATCCGCCTCTTCTTGACACAAACCCCCATACAAGGATGAGGGCTTCTGGTAGCTGGTACAACTTGCAAAGAAGCCCTCATCCTGACAGGCTGTGACTTTATCGATTTTGACATTCTGCGACATGAGTCAAATCAAACACTTATGACCCGGCAAAATGCGGAAAATCGAATAAAGTCACAAACTCTGAGGAGCCTGCGTAGCAGGCGTCTCGAAGGACGAGGGCGTCAGCCTCGATGTTAGGCCGCGATCCGCAAGATAGGCTTCACCGTCGTGCCCGCCTCGCTGTCGTGGAATGCATCCGCGATCTTCTCGAACGGATAGAACTTCACCAGCCGGTCGAATGGGAAGCGGCCCTGCATGTAGAAGTCGATCAGCATCGGAATGAACACATCCGGATTGCTGTTGCCTTCGATGATGCCGCGGATCTTGCGGCCGAACAGCAGGTGGCGCACCGAGACGGAGAGCTCGCTGCCGTCCCACGGGCTGGTGACGAAACCGGCCATGCCGCGCGGCGCCAGAGAGTCGATCGCCTGCCGCATCACGCTCAGAACGCCGGTTGTGTCGAGCGCGAAATTGACGCCGTCCGGCACGAAGCCCAGCACCTGCGCCGATACCGGATCGGCGCCGGCCACGATCGTCTCATCGGCCCCGAGTTCCCTGGCGAGGTCGAGGCGATGCTGGTGCCGGTCGATGGCGATGATCCGCGAGGCGCCGGCGATCCGCGCCGCCATGATGGCGGAGAGACCGAGTGCGCCGACGCCGAACACGGCGAGGCTCTGTCCCGGCTTCAGCTTGAAGTCGTTGAGGATGGCGCCGGCGCCTGTCTGGATGCCGCAGCCCAAGGGCCCGAGCAGTTCCAGCGGCGCATCCTTGCGCACCTTCACGACATTGCGCTCATGGCCCACCGCATGGGTCGCGAACGACGATTGGCTGAAGAAATCGCCGTGCACGTCGGCGCCCTTGCCGTCCTTGAAGCGCAGGCCCTCGACCGGTGAACAGAAAAAGTTGAGCGCGCCCTGGTTATGGCAATAGGCCGGCTCGGCATCATTGCAACTGGCGCAATGGCCGCAGAAGCCGAAGGTCATCACCACATGGTCGCCCTTGGCGACTTTCGTGACGCCGGCGCCCACCGCTTCGACGATGCCCGCGCCCTCATGGCCAAGCACCACAGGCTTCGGCACCGGGCCGGGGCCGGAGGACTTCAGGTCGGTATGGCAGACGCCGGTGGCGACGAGTTTGACCAGAACTTCGCCAGCGCGCGGACCGGCAAGATCAAGCTCCTCCATCGACGGATTATGCGTTCCGTCCCGAAATACGGCGGCCCTGATCTTCATGACGACGTCCTCACCCTGAGCGATAAAATCCGCGCGACCATGTCATCTCGCCGGGCCACAGGTCAACGTGGCGCCAGGGTTGATCCGCTTGCTGTCGAGCTATCCGCCGTGCAAGTCTTGACCGCAACAGAAACGGGGGAGGCGGCTCATGCGTAAATCGGCATTGCTCACGGCATTGTTGGCGTTGATGCCGGTTGCGGCGATGGCTCAGGCCCAGACCGCGCCATCGGCGGGCACCACTTGGCCCACGCAGCAGATCCGCCTGATCGTGCCATATTCGGCCGGTGGCACCACCGACTTTCTCGGCCGCCTGGCCGCCGACTACATCGGTAAGCACACCGGGCAGAATGTCATCGTAGAAAACCGTACCGGGGCAGGCGGCAATATCGGCGCCGACATCGTGGCCAAATCCGCGCCTGATGGCCTGACGCTGGCGATGATCACCGACGGCGTCATGACCACGAATCCCTATCTCTATCGGGCAATGCCCTTCGACTCGGCAAAGGACCTTGTGGTCGCCGCCATCGTCGGCGAGGCGCCGCAGGTCATCGTCGTCAGCAAGGATGTGCCGGCGAAGACCCTGCAGGAATTCGTGGCGCTGTCGAAAGCGAAGCCTGCAAGCATCAACTATGCGTCCGCCGGCATCGGCTCATCGAACCAGTTATCGGCGCTGCAGCTCGAGCGCATCGCCGGCATCAAGATGGTGCATGTGCCGTATCGTGGCGCCGCGCCCGCCGTCGCCGATCTTGCCAGCGGCCAGGTGCAGATGATCTCAGTGGGCGTCGCCCCGGTGATCAGTCTCGTCCAGGCCGGGCAATTGCGCCTGCTGGCAGCAACGACAAAAAAGCGCATGCCGCTATTGCCCGATCTGCCGACAGCAGCCGAGTCGGGCGCGCCCGGTTATGAATCGACCACATGGTTCGGCATCATCGCTCCGGCGGCGACACCGGCGCCCATCATCGAGCGCATCAACGGGTTGATGCGTGACATGGTCGCCGATCCCGACACCAAGAAGCGCTTCGACGACAACTATCTCATCGCCTGGAACCTGACGCCACCGGAAATCAGCAAGCTCGTCGCGGACCAGGCAGCCATGTGGGAGAAGATCATCAAGGACGCCGGCATCAAGCTGGATTGATGTGTTTTTCTTTCTCCCGCTCGCGGGAGAAGGTGGCCCTCGCGAAGCGAGGGTCGGATGAGGGAAGGCGAGTGCCTCGACCTCATCGAACGGCTTTTTCAGTTTCTCAGGTTTGATTTTGATGTTGAAGTGATGACCCTCATCCGACCTCTGCTACGCAGAGGCCACCTTCTCCCGTGGAACGGGAGAAGGGAAGGGAACTTACGGCTTCACCGGCACGAACTTGTCCGTGTAAAGCGTGTTGCGCGGCGGCTCCTTCTCGAGGATGCCGAGCTCCACCAGCGATGAGCTGATCTTGTCGATCGCCTTCGGGTTCCACGCGCCATCGTCCGACAGCATGTGGAACTGGGCATCCATTGCCTGGGCGATCGAGTTTTCCGAATATTTCATCGCCGCGGCGGATTCCTTGATCGCAAAATCCTTGTGGCTCTTCATATAGGCGACGGTGGCGAACCAGCCTTTCAGGAAGCGTGTCACCAGATCGGGGTTCTTGTCGATCAAGGCCGTCCGCGCGAACACCACATGGGTGTGGAAGTCCTTCACCAGATCGCCGAGCTGCAGAACGCCGCGCGCCTCTTTCTGTTCGACGTATTCGGCAGTGGTTTCCACAGTGGTGACCGTGCCGTCGAGATCGCCGGCTTTCATGGCGACAAGCTGCGTGCGCGGCGCGCCCATCGGCAGATCGGTGATGCCGCCGGGGCCCCAGCCTTTCTGACGCGACAGTTCGCGCACCAGCCATTGCGTCATCGAGCCGGCGGTGGTGACGCCGATGCGCTTGCCTTTGAGATCGTCGACGGTCTTGATCGGCGAGTCAGGCCGCACCGCAATGGTGAAACTGTAGGGAGGCCCCGCGACAGCCGCGACGGCGATGGCCGGCACGCCTTTCGAGTGGTAGCCCATGCCGGGCCCGGAGCCGAAACCGAAATCGACAGAGCCGGACGTCAGCGCCTGTTGCATCACGGCGTCGCCCGCAAGCGCCACGCGCTCGACTTCGATGTCGTATTTCTGCCAGGTGCCCGCCTTCGTACCCGTGTCGATGAAGGTCCAGAGCAGCGCGAGCCCCGACGTCCCGACTTTCAACTTGTCGGCGGCCAGCGAAGCCGACGTTCCCAACAGGCTCAAAGTGCAGGCGATGGCACAGGCAATCGTTCGGGTTCGCAACGCGCGACTGGACATGTTTCCTCCCTTGGTACCGCCATAGCATGATCCGGAAAAGTGGAAACCGGTTTTCCGAAAAGATCATGCTCAAACAGAAAGATTCAGATCATGATGCGATTCGTTCAAATCGCATCATGATCTAATGCAGCTTCACCGCGATGATCTTGCCTCGCGCAGCGTTTGGCAATGCCTGCCGAACCCGTTCGCGTCTTATTTCGCCGCGAAAATGAGACAGGTCTCCGTCCCATGGGCAAGGATGCGACCCTTGGCGTCGAGCAGCTTGCCTTCCGAGGTCGCGATCGTTCGCCCGGCGTTGATCACCCGACCTTCGCAGCGCACCGGGCCGGTGTCGACGGTGATGGGCCGCACGCAGTTCAGTTTGAATTCGAGCGTCGTATAGGCCTGGCCCGCGGCCAGGGTCGAATGCACCGCGCAGGCCATGGCGCTGTCGAGCAGGGTCGCGGCCCAACCGCCGTGCACGGTGCCGAGCGGGTTGTAGAAGTCTGCTTTCGGCGAGCCCTCGAAGACGACGAAGCCATTCTCGACCGTAGTTAAAGTAAAGTTCAAGACGGAGGCGATCGGCGGACCGGGCAGCTTGCCGGCGACCATATCGCGTAGAAGGTCGAGGCCCGGCCGGGTCGTAAGCTGGTCGGGCGGCACAATGGCGGGGGAGGCGGGAGAACTGGACACGTGGGGCCTCATTTCGAGGAATGTGCTCGCGAGAATGCCCGCGAAAGGAAAATCCGTCCATCATGGTGCGGAGCGACCGGATCGGAGCAGGCGGACCCGGGCCCGCGCGGGCCACATCTGATGTCTGGAATTAATTTATATTTTTCAACAGATTGGATGGAAAACCATCCGCTGCCGCGGACCGTTCATTAACCATATTCCCGAGGCCGAAATTTCTTTCTCCGGCCATTCTTGACAGGCAGAGTGCAGTTCCTTACCTCCGCAACGGAGCTATTAGCACTCACCCAAGATGAGTGCTAATGGTCCGGGTCCCGTAAGCAACAGGAAATGCTCACATGAAGTTTCGTCCCCTGCACGACCGCGTCGTCGTCAAGCGCCTCGAAGGCGAAGAGAAGACCAAAGGCGGCATCATCATCCCCGACACCGCCAAGGAGAAGCCCCAGGAAGGCGAGATCGTCGCCGTCGGTTCCGGCGCTCGCGATGAAGCCGGCAAGTTGGTTCCGCTCGACGTCAAGAAGGGCGATCGGATCCTGTTCGGCAAGTGGTCGGGCACCGAAGTCAAGATCGATGGTCAGGACCTCCTGATCATGAAGGAATCCGACATCATGGGCGTTATCGCCTGATTATCGGACTGAATTGAATTGAGTTTTCGCCAGTTAAGTCCAGGAGACTGAAGTTATGGCAGCTAAAGAAGTACGTTTTTCGGCCGATGCCCGCGAGAGAATGCTCCGTGGCGTCGACATTCTCGCCAATGCGGTGAAGGTGACCCTCGGCCCCAAGGGCCGTAACGTCGTCATCGACAAGTCGTTCGGCGCGCCGCGCATCACCAAGGACGGCGTCACCGTCGCCAAGGAAATCGAACTCGAAGACAAGTTCGAGAACATGGGCGCCCAGATGGTGCGCGAAGTGGCCTCGAAGACCAACGACACCGCCGGCGACGGCACCACGACGGCCACGGTTCTTGCCCAGGCCATCGTCAAGGAAGGCGCCAAGTATGTGGCCGCCGGCATGAACCCGATGGATCTGAAGCGCGGCATCGATCTCGCCGTCGGCGAAGCCGTCAAGGACATCCAGGCCCGCGCCAAGAAGATCAAGTCCTCCGACGAAGTCGCCCAGGTTGGCACCATCTCCTCGAACGGCGACAAGTCGATCGGCGAAATGATCGCCAAGGCGATGCAGAAGGTCGGCAACGAAGGCGTCATCACGGTTGAAGAAGCCAAGACCGCCGAGACCGAACTCGACGTCGTCGAAGGCATGCAGTTCGACCGTGGCTATCTCTCGCCGTACTTCATCACCAACGCCGAGAAGATGATCGCCGAACTCGACGACCCCTACATCCTCATCCACGAGAAGAAGCTGTCCTCGCTGCAGCCGATGCTTCCGGTTCTGGAAGCCGTCGTGCAGACCGGCAAGCCGCTCATCATCGTTGCTGAAGACGTGGAAGGCGAGGCTCTGGCCACGCTCGTCGTCAACAAGCTGCGTGGCGGCCTCAAGGTTGCTGCTGTCAAGGCTCCGGGCTTCGGCGATCGCCGCAAGGCCATGCTGGAAGACATCGCCATCCTGACCGGTGGCCAGATGATCGCCGAAGACCTCGGCATCAAGCTGGAAAACGTCACGATCGCCATGCTCGGCCGCGCCAAGAAGGTGCGTATCGACAAGGAAAACACCACGATCGTCGACGGCTCGGGCAAGAAGAAGGACATCGAAGGCCGCGTTGCTCAGATCAAGGCGCAGGTCGAGGAAACCACCTCGGACTACGACCGTGAGAAGCTGCAGGAACGTCTCGCCAAGCTCGCTGGCGGCGTCGCGGTCATCCGCGTCGGCGGCGCGACGGAAGTCGAAGTCAAGGAAAAGAAGGATCGCGTTGACGACGCCCTGAACGCCACCCGCGCTGCGGTGGAAGAAGGCATCGTTCCGGGCGGCGGCGTTGCGCTGCTGCGCGCCAAGGGCGCGGTTGCCAAGCTGAAGAGCGACAATGCCGACGTTCAGGCCGGCATCAACATCGTGCTCAAGGCCCTCGAGGCGCCGATCCGTCAGATCGTCGAAAACTCGGGCGTCGAAGGCTCGATCGTTGTCGGCAAGATCGGCGAGAACAAGTCGCAGACCTTCGGCTTCAATGCTCAGTCCGAAGAGTATGTGGACATGATCTCGGCCGGTATCGTCGATCCGGCGAAGGTCGTGCGCACGGCTCTGCAGGACGCGGCCTCGGTCTCCGGCCTCCTCGTCACGACGGAAGCCATGATCGCCGACAAGCCGAAGAAGGATGCGCCGATGCCCCCGATGCCGGGCGGCGGCGGCATGGGCGGCATGGATTTCTAAGGAAATCCAGGTCCGCCCCCTTTACCGGGATGTTCATGCCGCGTGAGCGGCATGAATGGCGGCATGGATTTCTAAAGAAATCCATGTCGGCTCAGACCTTACGAAATCGCGGGCCGCACATTGTGCGGCCTGTTTTTTGTGGCCGGGCGGCAGCGACACCAAGATGTTCCTCAGAACAAGTTTTGTTTGGGCAGGCCGATCAACCATCGTGTTGCGATAAAAGCAGAAATGATCGCATCGCAGCTCCTGGCTTCAGCAGGAAATATTGCCGATCTTTACCCCAGACCGGCCAGCTGGCGTCCAACTTGACTTTAAATATGCGATCAAATGCTGTTTCAATTTGATATGGTTCAAGTACAGAATGAAGTATTTCTCATAGGAATGTAGGGATTGAAGATTTTTTCCCTTTGACACACATTGTCGAAAGGCGTTCACTTCGCTTAATAAAAATGCTGGCAGGGGTCGGGAATCGTTTTTGCGAATGCGCTGCCATACGGCGGCTGATTCATGTTCCACTGCGAGTATGCGGCCCGTTGCGATGGCGTCGCCGACTGTTGTGTGTTTTTAGCATCAAAGGCGGCGATGAGACATGACAAACAAGACGCTTACCCGCGCTGATCTCCTTCATGCGGTTTATGTAACGGGGCCGGGATTGTCCCGTGTCGAGGCCAAGCAGATCGTCGAGATTGCCATTGACGAGGTCTGCAGCGCACTTGAAACCGGGGAGACGGTGAAACTTCGGTCCTTCGGTACATTTCATGTGCGCTCGAAGCGCCCGCGCGTTGGACGCAATCCCAAGACCGGCAAGGAATATCCGATCACGGCGCGACGTGTGTTGACGTTCAAGCCGTCGCCCCGGCTGATCGCCTCGGTCAACGGCGAGGAATTCACCGGCAAGGACAGTGACGAGGACGAGGCGGACACGCCGTCGCACCAGCCCGTTCATGCTCGCCGGACGGCGGATCTGTGATAAATTCTCGCCTGTGATAGGTTTCTGCCGTTGGAATTGGCTGATTCTCGTATGCGGGCTGGCGCTCGCCGGCCACGTTCGCGCGAGAGATGACGCATGAAGTTTCTGGGTCTGGCTGTTGCGCTTGCCGCGGTCATTTGCATCGTGGCTGGCGCCGCCAAGGGTAGTGTCGGCGTTCTAGGCCTCTCTCTCGATCCAACGACGATCGGCGTCGGTGTCGTCGGTCTCCTCCTTGCTTTGGCGACGGTGCGCGCCGCAGCGATTTCCACCTTCCTGCGGATTTTGTCCAAGCTGTTCGCGGCTGAGTTCACGCTCCTGGCGCTGGCTTATGCGGTGGGCGCTCTTGGTCTCTGGCCCGCCGCGCTCGGCGAAGTGCTGCCCCCGGCGAGCCTGTGTATCACCATCGCCGTCTTCGGCCTCATCGTTTACGGCATCTCGTTCATCCCGGTGATCCGCCAGATCACCCGGCTGGCGGACAAGTACTTTGATGCCCCCGAAGATATCGACGTGCCGACCGGCCTGTTCGGCATCCGGCGCATGCGCGAACGCCATTTGGCGACAGGTTTGATCATGGCTCTGGTCTTGATCAACCAATTGCAGGTCGGCATCAGCGTCCGCCTCAGCTTTTTCAATCGCGACTGGTTCAACGCCATCCAGAACAAGGATCAGGCGGCGTTCTGGTCGCTGCTGTTCACAGTGTTCCTGTTCTGGGCATTCATCGCCATCGCCAGCAATCTGATCGAATATTTCCTCAATGCGGTTTTGACGATCAATTGGCGGCGCTGGCTGACAGCTCGTTATTCGAGCGTCTGGCTCAGCGATGGCGGTATTTATCGCATGGGATTGATCGGCGATGGCGCCGACAACCCCGATCAACGTATTGCTGAAGACGTCAAGAGCTTCATCCTCGATACTTATTCTTATTCGATCACGCTGATCCAGCAGATATCGACCTTGGTTTCGTTCTCACTCATCTTGTGGGCGATGCCAGCGGAATTCGTTTTCCCCGGTACCAATATCGTGGTGCCTGGATTGCCGTTCTGGGTCGCGCTTGCCTATTCGATGTTCGGCACCTGGATCACCCATTTCATCGGTCGGCCGCTCGTCAAACTGGAATTCGCGCAGGAGCGTTACGAGGCCGATTTTCGCTTCTCGCTGGCGCGATTGCGTGAGTATGCAGAACAGGTGGCGCTGCTGCGCGGCGAGCGTTCGGAACTGGGCATTCTGAGCGGCCATTTTGGCCAGCTGGTGAGAAACTACTACCGCATCGTCAAACGTGTGCTCCAACTCAGCACGTTTACCTCCTTCTATGGCCAGATAAGCCCGATCCTGCCATATGTGATTATCGCGCCCTATTATTTCCTCGATAAAGTAACGCTGGGCCAGATGAGCCAGGTTGCGGGCGCATTTGGTCGTGTTGAAGGAGCGTTGAGTTTCTTCGTCGATCGCTATCGCTCGGTTGCGCGTTACAAGGCCAATGTTGATCGTTTGCAGACTTTCAGCGCAGCGCTCGACAGAGCGGGCATGCTCGGCAAGATTCCGCCGCGTATCGAGGAACAGCATCACGCGCAGAAAGACCTCACCTTGCGTGACCTCACCTTGCGCCTGCCCAATGGGCGCGAGATCGTGCGCACCAAAGCCCTGGGCTTCAAGTCCGGCGGCGCCACGCTCGTCACCGGTCCCTCCGGCTCCGGCAAGTCGACCTTGTTTCGCGCCATTGCGGGCATCTGGCCCTATGGACAAGGCGTCGTCGACTTGCCGCAGAATGCGCGTGCGATGTTGCTGCCCCAGCGGCCCTACGTGCCGACCGGTTCACTCAAGACCGCCGCCACCTATCCCGCGACGGGCGATACCTATTCGGACGAAGAGGTGCGCGAGGCCTTGAAGCTGGCGCGGATGGCGCCTTTCATCGACAGGCTGCATGAAGACGACAACTGGGGCCAGCGTCTGTCGGGTGGCGAGCAGCAGCGGCTCGCCATTGCCCGTGCGATCCTCGACAAGCCCGATTGGCTGTTCCTCGACGAGGCGACATCGGCGCTCGACGAAAAGCTGGAGGCGGAAATCTACGCCATGCTGCGCCAGCATTTGCCGAACACGTCGATCGTCTCCATCGGCCACAGATCGACTCTCATTTCCATGCACGACTGGCGGGTGGAGATGAATGCCGGCGATGACGGCGTGTTCGTTCCGACTGCTGCCGCGGGGTGACTCATGCCGCCGGATGTTGAGATCGCCCATGGCCCGCAGCCCGGGCTCGCCGAAGACATCGTCCGCCTGCACAGAATCTATTATTCCCGCGAATGGCAGCTCGGATCGGCTTTCGAGAAGATTGTTGCCGCTGGCCTCGCTGACTTCATGCCGCGCTGCGACGACGGCAATTCGCGCATCTTTCACGCCAGTCGTGACGGCCGCCTGTTAGGCTCGCTGGCGCTCGATGCGGGCGAGCCGGGCACGCCGGCGTCGTCCTGCCATCTGCGCTGGTTCATCCTTGCCGATGAGGCGCAAGGGCAGGGCATCGGCACCGCCCTGATGCGCAAGGCGACGGCCTTCATGGACGACCGCCGGATCGCCCATTGCTGGCTGACGACGTTTGCTGGTCTGACGGCGGCGCGAAAGCTTTACGAGAATTCCGGCTTCCGCCTGACCTCGTCGTCCACGGCTTCCACCTGGGGCCGGGAGCTTGAGGAGCAGAGGTTCGATTGGCGCAGGCCTGCGTAAGACCTATCTCGGCCCAAACCCGCGCATCACCAGCCGCTCCTTGATCGGCTCGGGGGCATTGGATGCATGGAGGGCCGCAGGACTCATAAACGACACCTTTCGGTCGTCCCCGGCCACTTTGATGACTTCATAACGCACAACGGCTGATCCGTCGCGATCGCTGATGAACGACCAGATTTCTTCTGTGTCGCCACGAATAATTCGACCGAGTTCTTCCGGTAGCTCGCTCATGTGATCCCTTGCTGCAATATTGTCGCATCAGCTAGGGGGCCAGCGGCGTTACCACAATAACCTATGTTAAGCCCTCGATGATTGCTCGATGGTGTTGCCGGGCTACTAAATAGGTCTCCTTGCGACGTACTCAGGAACAAAATCGCACCGGCGCCGTTAAATGGCGGGTTTTCGATTGGTTCGGTTGAGATTGCCATGCCGCGGTATTTTTTCGACTTCAGGGATAACGACAGAGATGCTCGTGACGAACTCGGGCTGACGTTTGAAAATCTAAAGGAGGCGCGAGATGCCGCCATCAAGCTCCTGCCGGACGTCGCCCACGAGGAGCTTCCCGATGGCGATCGGCATGTATTCTCCGTTCGCATTCGGGATGAAACCGGCCGCTATCTTTTCTTCGCGACTCTCTCGCTGATAGCGCAGGATTTGACGTTGCCGGAGCCCTAGAGCTTTTTCGGTTCTGATGGAATCAGAACCGAGCTCTAGGTTTTTGTCTTGACGCATTTCTTTACGCGAACCGGCAGCCACTTCGCTCGAAAATGCTCTAACGCTCGCGTTTGAGAAGGCTGAGGTATCGCGGGTCAAAACCGCTGAATTTGGCGAGCCTGTCGAAATCGTGGATCGCGACTTTGGATCCGATCCAGGTGACGAATCCGAACTTGCGCAGGTCCTGGATGGTGCGGTTCATGTGCACGACCGATAGGCCAAGCAGGTCCGCCAACTCTTCCTGAATCAGCGGAATGTCGTAACGATGCTCATGCGCGAGGCCCACGACCGCCAGGCGACAATCCAGTTCGCACAAGAGATGGCTCAACCGCTCAAGCGCCGGGCGCCGGCCGAGTGATGCGATCGTCGTGCGCTGAACCGCGCCATCGATTGTCGTGAGCATCCACAACAGCCGCGTCAGATGCGGCGATAACAGAGTGACTCTCTTCAGCTCTTCATGCCGCATGAAGGCCACTTGCGATGCGGTGAGCGCGATCACGCTGTGATCCATATATTTGAGCGTGAAGCCGTGCAGATCGACGAAGTCGCCTGGAATGTGAAGAGCCGTGATCTGTCGCTTGCCGCTCTCAAGATAGACGGCACGGCCAGTCCATCCGGCTACCACCAGGCAGCTTTCCGCTGCCTCAGAATCCTGAGCGACGATTTCCTCGCCTTTACCGAAGGCGACCATACGTAATGGCATCGATCGTAACAACGCAATGTCGTCTGCGGAAAGCTCGTCGCGCGGGGTGAGCGTCCGGATCAGCCGCTCGTAGACGTCTATCTCTGTCATCTCTGCTCCCCGGACTACGTCACAAGCGCTTGGATTAACATTTGATATGTTGTGAAAATCTTCGGAACAAAGTCGATCTCCTTCCGTTCTAGGCAACGTCTGCTGCGCGAAGGAGTTCCTCCATGTATCATCACGTCAAATCGCTCATGTACACGGTTCGTGTCGACGAGCCGGATCCAAGCTTCGGCAATATGCTGCTCGAACAGTTCGGTGGCGCTAACGGCGAACTGGCCGCCGCGATGCAATACTCCATCCAGGGCCTCAATTGCGACGACCCGGGCCGCAAGGATCTCCTGATGGATATCGGCACGGAGGAAATGAGCCATCTGGAAATCGTCGGGACTCTGGCCCGCCTGCATTTGAAGCCGATGAAATCGGTAAGGGAAGAAGCCGAGGCCGATCCCCTTGTCGCGATAGCGGGCGGCGGCGGCGTAAATCTGTTCAATTCCATGGGCAATCCGTGGACCGCGGATTACCTGAAGATCACCGGCGAACTGGATGTCGATTTGCGCAGCAATATCGCGGCCGAAGCGCGAGCCAAGATCGTTTACGAGCGGTTGATCAACTTCTGCCGCGATCCCGGCACCAAGGATGCCCTGCAGTTTCTGATGACGCGCGAAATCACTCATATGCGCGCGTTCACGATCGCTTTGGAAACGCTGGGGCGTCCGGCTTTCAGCATCGGCCAGATTGCGCCGACGCCAGGTCTCGTCGACCAGTTCTTCAACGACTCCACCGGCAAGGGCGAGCACGGCGAAGTCGATACGCGCGGCCCCTGGAACCAGGGCGATCCCTGGCGCTTCGTCCAGTCTCCGGCCTTTCAGACGGAAGGGGCACCGAAAGCCGAGGATGCGGAAGAAGCCATTCAGGCCGCCAGCGCCGATCTCGACGATCCGAGCTTCATCAGGGAACTGCTGGTCGACCAGCTTCGCGACATCCTGCATGCGGAGAAGCAGGTGCAGAAGGCTCTGCCGAAGATGATCGATGCGGCACGCTTTACGCAGTTGCAAAACCTCTTCATCCAGCACCTGGCCGAAACTGAAGAGCAGATCGAGCGTCTAAACCTGAGCCTTAAAATGCTCGGCGGTCCGGCGCGCGCCAAGCCTTGCAAGGGCATGGCCGGCCTTGTCGAAGAAGGTGACGAGGTTATGGGCGAGGGCAAGCAGAAAGACGATGCGCCGGCCGATCTGGCGCTGATCGGCGCGGCGCTGCGCGTCGAGCATTACGAGATCGCGGCCTATACGACGGCCCGCAATCTGGCGCTGCAGCTCAAGGAGTCCGAGATCGTACAATTGCTGACGATGTCGCTCGGCGAAGAGCAGAACGCAGGGCAGCTTCTCGACCAGGTGGCGCAGCCACTCATGTCGGCGGCCCGGATGCCTGCAAGCGTGGAATAAGCGAAGGGCGCTGGTACGGCCCGGCGTTGATTGGCAACGCCGGGCGCGCTGCCCATGGCAGGCTCGTGACGCTTCCGCCCGAGGCCCGGGAAGGCCCTGTGGATAGCGCACAGCCTCGGCCAATCGGCCTTGGAGCCGAATATCAGCCAAAACAGAGAATTAATCACAAGTTTTTTATCATTCTAAATTGGTCGGTTTCGGGCTCGGTCCCGCCGCGGCAATTCAGGTTTTGAGACATTCTAATAAATGTCGAATCCCGTTGACGCAGCTTTAACGGTTTTGTAATCCGGAACAGCTCCGATGGGTCTAACTTGTTGTAAACAAAGGTTGTTTATAATAATTCTAAACTGGGCTGGAAGCGATGATCGTGTGTTCCTGCAATGTCTTCTCGGAAAAGGACGTGAAAAAAGTCCTGTGCAATCGGGATTTGGCGGTGCGTTGCGTTCGTGAAGTTTATCATGGTCTCGGCTGCGCGCCGCAGTGCGGACGCTGCGCCAGCACCATTAAGTCGTTGATCGTCGAGGAGGAAGGCCGTATCTCTTCCCCTCACGGCATGCCCCGTGAGGATGCGGTAGCGTTGTTGACGCTTTGATCCTCCGGCAGGCCGTTCCACACGGCGGCCTGAGGAGCGACCATTGCGCGGCGACAAGAAAGTTCTCGAATACCTCAACAAGGGCCTTCGCAGCGAACTGACCGCGATCAATCAGTACTGGCTGCATTACCGCCTGCTGAAGAATTGGGGCTTCAACGATCTCGCCAAGAAGTGGCGGGAAGAATCCATCGAAGAGATGACCCACGCCGACAAGTTCGTGGACCGGATTCTGTTTCTCGACGGCTTCCCCAACATGCAGACCCTCGATCCGTTGAAGATCGGCCAGACGGTCGAGGAAATCATCCACGCCGACCTGGCGTCGGAAATGGCTGCGCGCGCGCTCTATCTCGAAGCCGCGGCTTACAGCGAGAGCGTCAACGATCGTGTCTCGAAGAACCTGTTCGAGGAACTGGCCGAAAACGAGGAAGAGCATATCGACTTCCTCGAGACCCAGATCGAGCTGATCAAGCAGGTCGGCGTCCAGCTCTACTCACAAAAGCACATCGGCAGCCTCGACAAGTAGAAGGCGTTCTTCCTTCGCCCGCTTTGCGGGAGAAGGTGGCCCTTGCGCAGCAAGGGTCGGATGAGGGTGTCTTATCCCTCAGCCATTCCTCTTCGATTGCGCGATCGGCCGCTGCCCGTCATTCGCCGCCAAAGAAGCTCCCCGCCGTCCCTGACAGCAGCGACCGGCGGATCGGCTCTTCGAATGCCCGCGTCGCCGATCGCGCCATCCCGGTCATTTCGGCATAGGACTGCGGCGACTGCGCCACGTCCGATCCCCACATCAGCCGCGAGGCGCCGTAACACTCCACGGCCTTGGCCAGAAGCTCTGCGGTGTCGATGCCCTTGGCCATGGCCCTGGAAAAATTGATCGTCGTGAATTTCAGATAGACGTTCGGGTTCTGCTGCAAAGACATCAGCGCAGCGTCGAAGCCGAAGTCGGGCGGACCGTCCTCGACCAGCGATGTCATATGATCGATCATCACGCGGACGTCCGGGTAGCGCTTCAACAGTCCTGGCAGCGCCGCGATGCAGTCGATACGATTCCAGCGATAAAGCTGCAGGCACAGAAATGCCCGGTGCCCGGCAATCGACGCCCAGACACGCTCGGTTTCGGCCGAGGCGAACCAGTCCGTGCCGGCGCCCTTGAACGGCTCGGTCAGACGAATGCCGGCAACGCCCCTTTCGCCGATCCAGTGGTCGGCCGTCTTGCCTGCATCGGGGCCGAGGGCGTCGATCACCGCCACAGCCCTGAACCGGTCGGGGTAGCGCGCCGCCATGTCGGCGACATAGCTGTTGTCGTAGCCGTAGACATGGGCGCGCTGGACCAGCAGCGCGCGCTCGACCTTGTGCCGGTCCATCTCCCTTAGAAGCCGCTCCGCGGTCATCGGATCATCCAGATCGCCGGCCCGCAGCGTGCCGCTCAGAGGTTGCGGCCGATACTTTTCCAGATCGTCGGAAATAAGATGCGCGTGCGTGTCGATCATCAGGCCGCTCCCGCATTGTTGGAAAGCCCCATCAACGCCTTGCCGTAGGCAGGCCCGAAAATGTCCCAGGTGAAGCCGAAATGATTGGCTGCGGAATTGATGTCGCGCCACGCCCGCTGCGGCCCTGACTCATTATAGATGCTGCTGCCGCCGGCGGCTTCGAACAGCGAATTGACGGCGGCGCGGCATTGGTTTGCCGCATAGGCCATGTCGCGTGAAAGCCGCAGCGCGTGGCGTTCGCCCAACCCTTTCACGTCCGGTTCGGTGTCGAACCGGCGGCATTGCGCCATGATGAGTTCGTATGCTGCGTCGACGTCCACGGCGGCGCGCGCGATACGATCGGCGACGGCGCCCAGGTCGATGCCGGGCCCAGGCCCAGGAGCGGAGCCGGCGCCGGATTTCGCGCCGATCTCGCGCGCCAGTCTGCGCACGAAGCCGCTCGCCAATCCCAAAGGCGCACCGATCAGCGAGAAGCCCTGGATGAACAATCCGGAAACCCTGAGCGCTGCGTCGCCGTGCAGAGCAACGCCCGGAGCGCGTCCCTCCGAGATGTCCTTCATAGACAGAAATCGATGCGACGGAATATAGGCGTCCTTGACGCGGATCGTCCGGCTGCCGGTGCCGCGCATGCCCATCGTATGCCAGTCGTCGATGATTTCCACGTCGGCGATGGGGATCAGGAAAAAACCTGCCTCCGGCAAACCGTTGCGATCGCGAACGCGCGTGCCGACGATGACCCAGCTTGCAAAGTCGACGCCGCTGCAAAACCGGCCTTCCCCGGCGCGCAAACGATAACCGTCGTCCTCGCGCGTGACCTCGCCGTTGAGGCGAAAGACGGTCGCAGTCAGAGCCCGCGGATCGCTCAGCGCCTCCTGCTGGGCCGCCGCGCTGAACAGCGACAATATCCAGCTATGTCCGGACAAAACGCCAAACACCCAGCCGGTCGAGCCGCACTCCTGGGCGAGTGTCGAAGCCACCTCCACCAGCGACGTAAATCCGAGTTGCGATCCGCCGAACATCTTTGGCCGGGTGATGCCGAACAATCCGGCGTCGCGAAGTTCGTTCACCGTTTCGTCGGGCAGGCGGCGCGCCGTTTCGGTGGCCTCGGCGCGGCCCCGCAGTCGGGAAGCCACAGTGGATGCTGCGGCCAGCGCGGTCTCGCGATCAAGCATTGACACGTTCAGTTACTCCCCGCCATGCGCTTGCTTGCCGCTTCGGCAAAACTGCGGTCGATGATCTGACCGACCGGCAGGGGTTTCTGCATGGTTTTGCTGAGGATGAAGAAATTCTGCAGATCCGCAACGCCTGCTTCATCGAAGCCGCCGGCGGGATCGGCGAACGGCAGCGCAATCTGCTTGATGAGCGCCATATCCTTCATCGCCGTATATTTCTGCAACGAACGATAGAGATCTTCGGCTCCCGCCGCGCCGGACCGTGCCAGTGCATAATCCTTCTGGCCACGCATGGCAGCGAAGATCAGGCGCCGCACCGCCTCCTCGTTCTTCTTGATGAAGGCCGTGTTGGCGTACCACATGATCGTCGGCAGGCCGAGCGTCGTATCCGATGCGGGTATTTTCATCGCCGCGATGTTGCGCGCTTTGGCGATCGAAATAAACGGTTCGACCTCGAAGGCGCCATCGATGATCTTGTTGCCGAGGGCGACAAGGGCATCCGGGAAGGACATGGTCACGAGCTCGACGTCGCTGTCTTTCAAGCCACCGATTTCGAGAGCCTTTTTGACATTGTAATGGCCGGTACCGCCCAATGTCAGAACGGCGATCTTCATGCCTTTGAGATCGGCCGGACTTTTGTAGCGTCCCGAAGCCAGATGGTCTTGTCGAACGATGATTCCCGTCGAAGGATCGTTCTTGGTGATCGTGTTGACGGCATAGATGCCGGTGATCCCGACATTTCTGGCCAGGGCGTTAAACAGTCCGGCGCCTGGCGCAAGCGTCGCGACATTCAGATCGTCGGCAATCAACTGCGCCACCGTGTCCATGCCGGCATTGGCCGCGGAGCCGGGCACGATCTCGATGTCCAACCCTTCGGTGCTGAAATATCCGCGGTCGAGCGCGATAAAAAAGCCGCCCTCTCCGGCGATGCCGGCGGCATTCATCCGCACCTTCACGGGCGGGTTGAGCGGTGTCGTATCGGCGGCCTGACTGGTCATGGCCGGACCAACAACCAGCGTCAAAACGGCGGCCAGGCGCTGCAACCATGGTCCTGCGAAGACACCCATTGTCTAACCCTCCCGTTCAGCAATCGCGGCTTGAATAGTTCTGCCAACTCGGAATCAGGCGACGCCTATTCCGGTCCCTCGCCATTCACCGCCTCGACATAGCGCCGCACGGAGCGGCGCACCGCTTCCTTGCCGCCGGCCTTCATCGTGCGATCGAAGAACGGGCTGTAGATCGCCTCGAAGCCAAACGGCTCGACGGCTTGGCCGATCTTCGTGGCCGCCGCAGCGGAAATGGGGATGTAGTTTGGATAGCTGCGCATGAAGCCGACGAATTTCTGATCGGGCACCAGCATGATCAGATCGCCCGCGAGCAGGGAGCCCTTGCCGGCAGACCCACGCGCCCAGTGACAGACGGTGCCTCCGGCAAAATGCCCGCCGACGCGGATCAAGGTCAGCCCGTCGGCTAGTTCCTTTGTCTCGCCGTCCCAGAACTCAATCGCCTTGGAGGGCCGCGTCACCCATTTGCGATCGGCGCCATGAAGATAAATCGGGACGCCGCCGAAGGCGTCGCTCCAATCGACCATGCTGGCATAATAATGCGGGTGCGAAATGGCGATCGCCGAAATACCGCCCAATCCCTTGATGATTTCAACCGTCACCGGATCGATGAGCGAAATGCAATCCCACAAAATATTTCCCTTCGGCGTGCGAACCAGAATGGCGCGCTGGCCGATCGAGAATTGCGGCACAGAACCTACGCCGATGAGGTCGGGTTCATGCTGCCGGAACGCATTATAGTGGCGCTGGCGCAAGGCGTCCGGCGTCGTCCATATCTGGCCGATGGGCCGCACCAGATGTCTGGGGTCGAGGCAGAGAATGCACTCACGCGGCGGCGTTTCCGTTGCCGGATACTGCGCGCCGCAGCATTCGCAGATGAAAGCGTTCATGATCGTTCCCCCGGGAGCATGATCCGGAAAAGTGGAAACCGGTTTTCCGAAAAGATCATGCTGAAACAAAAAGATGAGTTCATGATGCGATTCCTTCTAATCGCATCATGATCGAAGACGCTATAGCCATGGATCCACCGTCACATGAACGGCCCCGGCCACGCCTTTGCCCGCGGTCGCGAGGATGGCGCTGTGAACATCGCTCAAACCGAAATCATGGGAGCAGACGTCCGCGATTGGATAGCGGCTCGAAGCGATGGCGCGCAAAGCGATCTCGATCGAGTCATACGAATGGCCGCGCGGCGCGCGGACCGTCAGATAGCGCTTCTTGATCTCGTTGATGGACACGCTTTGTCCGAGCCCGTTCAGATTGAGAGTGGCGCCCTTGGCCGCCAGCTCGACGGCTTGCGCGACGACGTCGCCGGTGGTGTCGCCGGTGGTATCGACCACCACATCGACGCCGCGTCCCGCCGTGATCTTGTTGACGAGATCGCGCAAATTCTCCTGTTCGACATCGATGGCGTGGTCGGCGCCGAGCCGCAGGCTGAGGTCGAGCCGCGCCCGGTCACGCGAAAACCCGGAAAGGATCACGGTCTGCGCGCCCGCGGCCTTGGCGGCCAGCACGCATCCCAGTCCCTGCTGGCCGGGGCCGAACACCAGCACCGTCTTGCCGATGCTGGCGCCGCCGTCCAGGCACGCCCATTGCACGCCGTTGCCGAAAGGGATCGCCAGTGTCGCGTGGCGCGCTGGCATGCCGGCCGGTAGCTTGTGAAAGACGGCATTCGGCGGCAGATAGACATATTGCGCGAAGCCGCCCCATAGATGCGGCGCAATCTCGCAGGAGCACATGCCATAGCGAAGCGTATTGAGGCGATCCTTGACGTTGAAGAAATCAGCCTCCATGCAAAGGCGAAAATCGCCCCGCCTGCACCATTCGCAATGATGACACGGCAGATATTCCTGCAGCGCGATGCGATCGCCAACCGCAAGTCCCCAACGGCGAGCTGCGAGATCGCCGATTTCGGCGACAGCGCCGACAATCTCGTGGCCCATGATAACCGGCTGATGCTCCGGCTTGCGATAGGTCTCCGGATCGCTGCCGCCGACCCCGCAGGATTCTACGCGTAGCAGTCCGGACTCCATCGCAATGGGCGGCCGATCGAACCACTGCAGCGCCGTCTGCTCGACGCCGGTTTTCACGGCGACCTGGATGCGCGACATCATCGCGGCCTCAGGCAGTGGTCATGTCAGCGGCGAGTTCGGACGACAGCGGCACAACGTCCTTCCAGCCGCTCTGCGCCTTGAACACGAGAGTTTCTCCCTTGATCGTCTGCCATGGCAAAGCGGCCGACAGCATGGCAGGCGCTTCGTTCCGCTCGGCAAGGCCGCGTGCGGTGCGCAGCATGAGGCGCCGCCAGGCGACGACAGCCAGATCCGACGTCCCCAGATGTTCGCGCGACCGGTCCAGGATAGCGCCCTGCGTCTCGCTGACGGCGTGATCTTGCGTCAGGATACCGCGGATGCCCGACATGTTCGTCGTGCGCATCATGTCGCGATCCTGCTGATACCAGTTGTCGATGTTCAATTGCTTGCGGAAGCCGTCGATCAGCCAGTGGCCGCCTTCCTCGATCCGGAATGCGCGATCGACGGGCTGTGTGTCGTCGAAGAACCACTGGATGTGCCACGTCGAAACATCGTCGCGCGGCACAAAGGCATTCGCCATGCGTCTGTGCTTGCGCACGCCGGCGCCATCGGGCGGAATCAGCGTCATGAACGGCAGGATGACTTGCGTCACCCGTACATGACGTTCTTCCGGCGATAGCGTCCTGACGGCGCCATAGCGCAGGCCATATTGCGTGTATTCGATTTCAAGCTTCGGCTTCAGGTCCTTCTCATGCGGATACTTCGCCTCTTCACCCCAAGGACTTTCACGATGCAGGACGCCGGCATGGGCTGAATCCACGGTGCCTTCCATCACCTGCGCATAATTGCAGTCGGCGCGGACCTTGAACGCCGCCACGTGTTCCGGCGCAAAGGAAAGCCATTCGAAATTCGGAAAGACGGGTTTCTCGGCGGGAGGACCCATATAGGTCCACACGACGCCTCCGGCTTCGACGGTGGGATAGGCGCGGGCGCGGATACGCGCACACATCGCTGAGCCGTCCTGTTCCGCCGGCATGTCGAGGCATTGGCCGTTCACATCGAACTTCCAGCCATGATAGAGGCAGCGCAGCCCGTTGTCGGCGTTGACCGCGAGGCCGAGCGAGGTTCCGCGATGCGGACAGGCTTCCTCCAGAAGCCCAACCCTGTCGTCGCTGGCGCGAAACGCAACGAGATCTTCTCCCATCAGACGAATGCGCACGGGCCTGCCGTTTGGCTCCGCGATCTCGTCGCTCAGAAGCGCCGGGGTCCAGAATCGTCGCAGCATGGTTCCCATCACGGTGCCGGGGCCCACGCGGGTGAGAAGGTCATTGTCGGCTTTGGTCAGCATGACGGGTTCCGTCTGTCAGATCGAAGGATTGGCTTTGGCCGGCTCCGCCAGCCGCCGCACCTCTGTCGAGGCATGGCGGAGGGCAGCCATCGCCTCGGCGGGGGCGGGAACGTCGGCGGCGACGTGGTCGTGCGCGCTTTGGACATGCGCCCGTATGATTTCAAGACGACCCGCGTGCCGGGCGTCGCCAATCCAATGGGCGTCCTTCACCGCATAGTCGAGAATGCGCCAGAGGTCGTCGAGCTCGCTTTCGCGGTAGACGAATTCTTCCAGGCTGCGGGAGCGCGCGATGCGCTCGCTGATCGTTGCCAGCGTCGCGACGCTGAAGTCGTGCGGCTCGAAGGTCTCGTCTATGGCAGCGACAAGGGATGGCTGTTGCGTCATGGCGCCGGCGCCTTGGCCTGTGTCGACGATACGACGGACCGCGCAAGATGCTTTTGCGAGGTGCGGACAACCGGTTTGCGCCAGGGTATGGCGATTTTTTCCAGAAGGTCGAAGCCCCATGCCGTGGCAAAGCCGAGGATGGCGGTCATGAACAGGCCGACGTACATTTTTTCGACGGCAAACACCTGCCAGGAATTCCAGATCAGAAAACCGATTCCGGATTTTGCGCCGACGAATTCAGCCGCCACGATCACCAGCAGCGACACGCCCATGGAAATTTTCAGGCCGGCCAGCACGGATGGCATGGCGCCCGGCAGAGCGACATCGAAGAACATCATCGTCCGGCTCGCGCCGTAGTTATGGCCCACGTCGAGATAGATCGGGCTGATGTCGCGCACGCCTTCGTAGGTATTGATCAGCGTCATATAGACGACGGTGACGGCGATGATGGCGTATTTCGAGGATTCGCCGAGACCGAAGATCAGAATGAAAAGCGGCAGAATCGCCAGCTTGGGGATCGGAAAGGTCGCCTGCACGATCGGCAGCAGGACGGCGCGGGCGAGCGACGACATGCCCATCAGCACGCCGATGAAAATGCCGACGAGCGAACCGAAGGCATATCCCACCAGAATGCGCACAATGCTCACCGAAGTGTGTTCCCAAAGTTCTCCCGAGCGGATCATCTCCCATAGCGTGGTCATCACGCCGGTCGGCGAGGGAAAGAAATTTGTGTCGATCCAGCCGATCCGCGCCGCGCCCTCCCATGCCGAAAGCAGGATGAGCGGCGTCACAATCGAGAGGAACGTCTCAACCGCATGACGGGAGAAAAGCGGCGCTCCGGCGTCGTTTTCAAGCGGCGTCAGATCGTCTGCATCGGGCAAGACTTCATTGGGCAAGACTTCATCAGGCATGATTTCATTTTGCATCGGGGTCATCTCGCGTTCGCCTCGCGTTCATGCGCGGCGACTTCATCGCGTAACGCTGCCCATATCCGCCCGAACATCGCGCCGTAGTCGGCGCTGCTTTTGATCGCTTCGACCTGACGCGGCCGCGGAAAGCATTGGCGCATGTCGATCACATCCTTGATGCGTCCCGGCCGGTTGGTCATGATGAGAACGCGGTCGGCCAGCACGATCGCCTCGTCTATGGAATGAGTGACATAGACGACGGTCTTGCCGGTCGATTCCCAGATGCGCAAAAGCTCGGCTTGAAGAACGATCTTCGTCTGTTCGTCGAGCGCCGCGAACGGTTCATCCATCAGCAGGATTTCCGGGTCGCTGGCGAAGGCGCGCGCAATGCTGACGCGCTGCTTCATGCCGCCTGACAATTGGTAGGGATAGGCGTCGCGGAACTGCGAGAGTTTCACCTTGTCGATGAATTCGTCGGCAATGGCGAAACGCCTGGCGCGCGGCACGCCCTGGGCCTTGAGGCCAAAGGCGATGTTTTTTTGCACGCTCATCCAGGGGAAGATGCTCTGCTCCTGAAACACCACCGAGTTCAGCCGGCGCGGCCGCCCGGTCAGGCCCGGAGACGGATCGCGGTCGAACGAGATCCGTCCGCTCGTCATCTGTTCGAGGCCGGCCAGAATGCGCAACAGCGTGGTCTTCCCGCAGCCCGACGGTCCGACGATGCAGAGAAACTCGCCGGGCTGGATGTCGAGATTGATCGCGTCCAGGGCTTCTATTTTCTTGCCGCGCACAAAGAATTCCTTGCGCGCACCGCGAATGCGAACCTTTGGCCGAACTTTTGTCATCGGAACGTCGATGCCGGATGCGGAGGACACCTTGCTGACAATGTTCATTCGACCCTGCCGATGCGCTTCAGCGCTTCTTCGAGAAACGCCTGATCGATATATTCGGCAAGTTCGAGCTGTCTCTGCAGGCTGCCCACCTCCTTGAAGAACCGCTGCAGATCGGCGACCGCTTCGGCATCGACGCGGCCGTTCGGATCGACGGTCGGCAGGTTTATCTTGCGAAGCATGGCGAGATCTTTCAATTGCGTCCGCTTCTGCAGCACCGCATAGAGCTCATCGACGTTCTGCCCCTTCGCCACCGCGTTATAGTAATCGCGCTGCCCCATCAGCAGGGCGACGACAAAACGCGTCACCGGTTCCCGGTTTTGATTGATGAACTTGGCATTGCCGTAGAGCATGATGGTCGGCGTCCCGATCGACGCATCGGAGCCTGACACCACCCGTTTCGCGATGCCGCGTTCTTCGGCGATCGTGATGAAAGGCTCCGGCTCGAAGGCCGCCTCAATCGCTTTCGTCGAGAGCGCCGCAATCGCATCGGGAAAAGACATGGTGGTGAGATCGAGATCGGACGCTTTCAGTCCGCCTTTTTCCGCCGCGCGCTGCACGATGAAATGACCGTTGCCGCCCCGCGTCAGAACCGCGATCTTCAAACCCTTCAAATCCTGCAAGCCGCTATAACGGCCCGACGTGATCAGATCGCTCCGCACGATGACGCCGATCGACTTGTCGGTCCTGGTGATCGTGTTGAGGGCAAAAATGCCGGTGATGCCGACTTTTCGTGCGAGCGCGTTGAATAGTCCGGCGCCGGGCGCCAGGGTCGCAAGCTGCAATTCTCCGCTCGCCAGTTGCGCCACCGTATCCATGCCGCTGTTGGCGGCGGCCGCGGGCACGATTTCGAGCTCGATTCCTTCCTTGGCGAAATAGCCATTTTCCAGCGCCAGGAAGAGGCCGCCTTCGCCGACGATGCCGGCGGCATTCACCTTGATTCTCACCGCCGGGCTCAAGGGTTCGCCCAGGGCGCCTGCCAGCGGGCTACCCAGAACGACCGCGGCCATCAGCCCAATTGAAGCAAGTTTTGCGCTCCAAAGCATTTCCAACTCCCAACTCGCATTTTTGTATATCAAAATTGGATACAAGATTGTATAATCTTTGCATCGAGGTGAGTCAAGCAGGCGCGGATGCCGTATGTTTCGCCGAGAGAAAAAGGATCGCGATCATATGGAGCGAAAGCCGGTGGCCGAGCGAAGCGCCCAGCACGTCAATGGCTTAAAACCGTTGCCGACCAATCTTGGCCTTGCCGCCACCATCGCCGAGAACGTCCGCGAGATGATTGTCCGCGGCACGCTGTCGCCGCTGGTGCATCTCGGCCAGGAAGAGCTTGCCCAGAGGTTCGGGGTCAGCCGGATTCCGGTTCGCGAGGCCTTGAAGCTGCTCGCGGCCGAGGGGGTGATCGTTCACGATCCCAATCGCGGCTTCTTCGTCGCGTCGCTCTCCAGCGAAGAAGCGCGCCAGTTGTACCGCGTCCGGCATCTGGTCGAGCGCGATCTGCTCACCAGGCTCGCCTGGCCCAGCGACGACGAACTCAAAAACCTGCATAAGCTGCTGGATGAACTCGAAGCTCTTGTCGATGACGGTCTGCGCCGGGACTGGTCGCAGCGTCATCGCGATTTTCATCGCGTTTTCATGAGCCTCTCGGATCAGAAAATCATCGTGCGGGAAGCCGAGCGGCTCTGGGTGCTGACGGATCGTTATCGGTCGCTGCTGCCTCCGCCAGCCGGCACGGTCGAGGCCAAAGCCCGCATGGTCTACCGGCGCAAACTGCTCGAAGCCCTGGCGAAACGCGATCGCGATATGCTCATCTCGGTGTTCGAGGCCGGCCGCGACGAGGCCGGCAACGCGATCGTCCGCATCCTTCAGAATCGCGGACTGTGATCGTCGACGCGCATTGTCATGTCAGTCTGAAATGGTACGAGCCCGTCGACACGCTCCTGTTTCAGATGGATCGTTGCGGCGTCGAGCGCGCCTGCCTCGTGCAGATGCTTGGCGAGTTCGACAATTCCTATCAGTCCGCCTGCGTTGCCCGCCATCCTGATCGCCTGATGTCCATTGCCGGTATCGACGCGGGCGCCGATGACGCTTTGACGAAAGTGCAGAGCGCCATCGATGTCGGCGCGCGGGGGCTGCGCCTGCGTCCCGACATGCGTTCGAAGGGCGACGACCCGCTGGCGATCTGGCGCATGGCGGAACAGGCAGGCTTGCCGGTCAGTTGCGTTGGACCCGCGACAAGCTTCGTTGCAGCGGCCTTCGCAGCCCTGGTCGAAAGCGTGCCCCGGCTCAAAATTGTCCTCGAACATCTGGGCGGGCTCGCCCGTCCGGATTTCGACCGCTCCGAGCATGTTCTGACGCACGTCCTCGCCCTCGCGCGCTATCCCAATCTGCTTCTCAAGGTTCCAGGGCTCGGCCAGTTGCAGGCGCGCAAGGCGCGCATGCCTATCGACGGATCGCCCTATGAAGACGACGGCTTGTCGCTCCTCGCGCGCGCGCTTGATGCCTTTGGCGCCGATCGCTTGATGTGGGGCAGCGATTTTCCACCCGTCTCATCGCGGGAAGGCTATGCGAACGCGCTGGCCGGACCACGCCGGCAGTTTTCTGATCTGCCCGCAGAACAACAAGACGCAATCTTCGGCGGCACCGCACTGGCCACATTCTGGCACTAAAAATCCTTCTCCCGCTCCGCGGGAGAAGGTGGCCCTTGCGCAGCAAGGGTCGGATGAGGGTGCGCCGCTACCCATTCCCCTTCAACTGCGCGATGCGCTGTGCCGCCATCTCGATGCGGCCGGCAGGCAGCCGCCCCGATGCCACCGCATCCTTGACGGCGGCGATCACCGCCACGGGCAGGTTGGGGTCGGGCGTGCGCGAGTTCGACAGCAGCAGCAGGTCATTGCCGGCGGCGATGGCGCGGATCACTGCTTCGGTCAGCGGATAGGCCGAGCGGATGGCCGCCATATCGAGATCGTCCGTCATCGCCACGCCCTGGAAGCCGATATCACGGCGCAGCAGGCCTTCGATAGCTGCGCGGGACAAGGTGGCCGGCTCGCCGCCGGTCAGCTTCGCATGGGCCAGATGGCCGCTCATGACGATGTCGATCGAGCCGTTGCGGGCCATCTGCCGATAGGGCTCCAGTTCATCCGCCCGCCAGGTCGGCGTCAGATCGACGGGCTTCTCGTGGCTGTCGACGAGCGTCGAACCATGTCCCGGGAAATGCTTCAGCGCCGTCAGCACGCCGACCGAGCGATGGCCGGCGACGAAGGCCGCGCCATAGCGTGCGACGGTGGCGCCGTCCTTGCCGAAGGCGCGGCCCCATTTCGCCACGATCGGATTGCGCGGCTCGAAGCCGAGGTCGACGACCGGCGCGAGATTGAGATTGAAGCCGGCCGTCTTCAACTCCCTTGCCATGCCGGCATAGATGGCGCGCGCGGCATCGGGCGAATTGCGCGCGGCGACGGCCTGGGCCGGCGGGACGGGCGTATAGCCGTTCTTGGCGCCGAGGCGCTGGACCGAGCCGCCCTCCTGGTCGACGGCGATGAAGGGCCTTGTCTGGCGCGCTGAGGCGGCGAACAGCCGGGTCAGGCTTTCGATGCCCTGCTGCGTGCGGGTGTTGTGGCCAAGAAAGCAGGCGCCGCCGGCGCGGCCGGCCGCGATGTGGCGCGCCAGGTTCTGCGCGCCGTCGGCATCGCTGGCGGAGCCGGAAAATCCGAGGATCAGCATCTGCCCGATGGCGGCGTCATCCGCGGCAGCACTTGCCTTCGTCACATAGGGGGCGGCGAGGACGGCTGACGCTGCCATGAAATGGCGGCGGGACAGGCGGCTTGGCATGCGGGGAGCTCCAGAATCGCGAGACAACGAAATACAGGCGCGGCCATAAAATCAAAGCGCGCCGCTTTCGTGGCGCGCCAAAAATAATCTGCGAATGTCCGGATTATGGATTTATCCGATGCGCTTGGCCAGCTTTTCGTAAAGCGGGTTGACGGCGCTGAAGACATAATCGAGGGCGCTCACGGTGACGTGTTTGGCGCCCTGCATGATCAGCCAGTCGGCCAGCGCCGGCGTGCGCTCAACGGGGCAGACGAGGGTCACGACGTCGCTGCCCGTGCCGAAAATGGCGCGCGCCTTGAACAACTCCTGCGCCTTCTCGGCATACATGTCGGCGCTGTAGGGAATGCGGGCGCGCACCTCGCGCGAGGTGCGGGCGTCTTCCTCGGCGGCGATGCGGGCGAGCAGGCTGCGGGCCAGCTTCCTGGTGTTCTCGTTCCAGTCCGCCTTCACCGATGCGACGAGATTGGCCTGCGATTCCAGCATGACGCCGTCATCGAGAATCTTCAGCGCGTTGGCGCGCAAGGTCGCGCCGGTCGTGGTGATGTCGACGATGAGTTCGGCCTGTCCGGCGGCCGGCGCGCCTTCGGTGGCGCCGAGCGATTCGACGATGCGGTAATCGGTGACGCCGGTCTGAGCGAAATAGCGCTGCGTCAGATGGATATATTTCGTCGCCACCCGCATGCGCTCGCCGCGCCGGGCGCGATAGCTTGCGGCGACGTCTTCAAGATCGGCCATGGTCTTGACGTCGATCCACGCCTGCGGCACCGCGACCACCACATTGGCGTGACCGAAGCCGAGCGGCTGCAGCAGTTCCATGCGCGCATCCGCGTCCGCGACGGTTTCGCGCACCAGATCTTCGCCGGTGACGCCCATGTGGACATTGCCGGCAGCAAGCTGAGACACGATTTCGGAGGCCGACAGAAAAGCGATTTCGACGCCGGGCATTTCCTTGATCGTGCCGCGATAATCGCGGGCGCCGCGGCCCTGCGCCACGGTCAATCCGGCGCGCGCGAAGAAGGCTGCGGTATTCTCCTGCAGGCGGCCCTTGGAGGGAACCGCGATGACGAGCGGGTTTTTCACAGTGTCGCTCATGCCGAGGCTCCCATCCGGTCGCACCAGATCGCCGCGCCCACGGCAGGAATGTCTTGCGTCGCGCCAAGCGTGCGCAGCAGCCCGTCATAGCGGCCACCGCCGATGATGGGCCTGATGGCGCGGGCCGGATCATGCGCCTCGAAGACGAAGCCGGTGTAATAATCGAGATTGCGGCCGAAGCGCGCCGAGAAATCCAGTTCGCTCACGTCGAAGCCGCGCGCCGCGATGAAGCCGAGGCGGGCATCGAAGGCATCGAGCACGTCGGCAAGATCGAGTTTCGCGTCGGCGGCCAGCGCCCGCAATTTGCCCGAGGCCGCATCGGGATTGCCCTCGATGGCGAGATACCGTTCGATGAGGGAGCGCTTTTCGGCAGCGATGGCGCCGCCGGCCTTCAATGAAGCCTGTTCGAGAAAGCGTTCGGCGATTTCGCCGGCGCTGCGTCCGCTCACCGAAGAAATGCCAGCAATCGACAGCAGGTCTTCCACCAGCGCCCGCGCGCCTGTCTTGTCGGTGCCTTCAAGTGCCGCCAGCACGCCCGAGTGGTCGCCGCCATTGCCGTTTTCCGGCGGCTTGAACATGAGGTCCAGCGATTGTCCCCGCGCGTGTCCGCGGCGGATGCGCCGCAGCCACACCGGCGGCAGGTCGAGCATGGCGAGAAAGCGCGTGAAGAGACCGGTATCGCCGATCTGCACTTTCAACGGCCCGGCGCCCAATTCATGCGCGGCTTCCACAGCCAGCGTGAAGATTTCGGCGTCGGCGGCTTCCCGGTCGGCCCGCCCAAAACTCTCGAGGCCCGCCTGGTTGAATTCGGCCGGCCCGTTGGAACGATAGCGGAAGACCGGCCCGAGGTAGGAGAATGCCGCCGCCTGGCCGGCCTGCGCCGAGGCCAGATAATCGCGGCAGACCGGGATCGTATATTCCGGCCGCAGGCAATATTCGGCGCCCGAGGCGTCGCCGGTCAGATAGATGCGGCCGCGGATGTCCTCGCCGGACAGGTCGAGAAAGACGGAGGCCGGCTGCAGGATCGCCGGTTCGGCCCGGCCATAACCTGCCGCGATCAGGCGGGCGATCAGCGCCGCTTCGCGTTCCGAAGTCCTGTCCTTATCCGTCTCTGTGGTCACGCCAATTCCTCAAATTTGCGCCTTCTCTTAGCAATTGCCTTACGCGGATGCGACCGGATTCGCCGCGAAGGGTGAACAAACACGCCTATCCGGCAGGTGGCGCCGCGGGCGCTGGATTCGCGGGTAAAATGAGGAAAAACCGCAAACTGCGGCAAATCGAGCGGTCAGGCCTTCTTCCAGGGCGAGACCGCGCCCAGGGCCCAGTCGCCGGATTTATCGCGGCAGGCGGTGCCCTGCACGGACTGATCGGGCACGCTGCCGGCCAGATCGGCGATGAACGAGCGGCACACCTTGTCGTCGACGGGTTTCGCCTCGCCGACCGGCCGGAAGATGCCCTTGGCGCCCGATTTCGGATTGTCCCAGGCGACGGGCATGCCATTGCCTTGTGGGTCGAGTGCGACGCCCATGGCGCCCTTGGCGCGGCGCCAGTCTTCGGCGTCAAGCGACGGCGACAGCGGCGAAACCGGCTGGATCGACCCGGTGATGTCTTCCTTGGAGATGAAGGACGGCAGCGGAATGGCGGTGGCGCAGCCGCCAAGCCCGAAAGGAAGTCCGCAAACCAGGCCGAGCATGACAAAACGCCATAGTCGCGCCGGGACAAACGCGTCCCTGCGCCCTATATTTGCGGTGCGAAAATATGAAACGCGATCGCGCACGCTGAAATCCATTACCGAAAAACTGCATGGGAAGTTAAACATTGAACCAGTTAACAGCCGGTGACTTCACCGACACGGCCGAGCCCTTCGCCTTGTTCGAAACCTGGTTCGCCGAGGCGGTGAAATCCGAAATCAACGATCCCTCCGCCATGGCGCTGGCGACGGTCGATCCGTCCGGCCTGCCGGACGTGCGCATGGTGCTGATGAAGGATTGGGATCACCGGGGTTTCGTCTTCTATACCAACAAGGAAAGCGCCAAGGGCAGCGAGCTTGCCCACAATATGAGCGCTGCCGCCAATTTCCACTGGAAGAGCCTGCGCCGGCAGGTGCGTGTGCGTGGACCGGTCGAACAGGTGACCGACGCTGAGTCGAATGCCTATTTCGCCTCGCGGCCGCGCGATGCCCGCATCGGCGCCTGGGCCAGTCAACAGTCGCGCCCGGTGGAATCGCGCTTCGCCTTCGAAAAGGCGATTGCCGCCTATACGCTGAAATTCGGCATCGGCGATGTGCCGCGCCCCGATTATTGGGTCGGCTTCCGCATCATGCCGGTCGAGATCGAGTTCTGGCACGACCGGCCGTTCCGCCTGCATGATCGCATCACCTTCCGCCGCGAGCGCGCCGAATCCGAATGGCGCAAGCAGCGTCTGTTTCCGTAAGGCCGTGCCGGCGGGCTGTTTGCATGTGTCATGCGTTCTTCACTTTGGCACTCGATATGCTTGATCGAGGCATGGGAAGGCGGCGCCACGCCGCCTTCGACAGCCTCCGTTTTCCTCTGATCCAGGCACGTCCCTTTCATGTATGACTTTGACATGATCGTCATCGGCAGCGGCCCCTCGGGGCGGCGTGCCGCGATCCAGGCTGCCAAGATCGGCAAGTCGGTGCTGGTGGTGGAGAAGGGCCGGCGCGTCGGCGGCGTATCGGTCCATACCGGCACCATCCCATCCAAAACCTTGCGCGAGACGATCCTGAACCTGTCCGGCTGGCGCGAGCGCGGCTTTTACGGGCGCGCCTATCGGGTCAAACAGGACATCGCGGCGCCCGACCTCATGCTGCGGCTGCAGAAGACGCTCGAACATGAAGTCGAAGTGCTGGAACATCAGTTCAATCGCAACGCCGTCAAGATCGCCCACGGAGAGGCGCGTTTCATCGGACCGCACGAGATCGAAATCGAAACCGTGACAGGCGACAAACGCCGTCATACGGCAGCCAATGTCCTGATTGCCTGCGGCACGCGTCCGTTCCGTCCGGCCTACGTGCCATTCGACCGCGCGAATGTGTTCGATAGCGACGAGATGATTGACCTGCCGGCGCTGCCGCGCAGCCTGACGGTCATTGGCGCCGGCGTGATCGGCGTCGAATACGCGACCATCTTCAATGCGCTCGATGTCGCCGTCACTTTGATCGACACGCGTTCGACATTTCTGGACTTTGTCGATCGCGAACTCATCGAGGAGTTCGTGCATGATCTGCGCGACCGCAATATCTCCCTTCGGCTCGGCTCCGCCGTCACTGCCATCGACGTCAACGAGGCCGGGCGCGTGACGACCAGGCTCGCCAATGGCCGCAGCGTCAGCACCGACATGCTGTTGTTCGCGGCCGGGCGCGTCTGCGCCACCGATCGCCTCAATCTTGCGGCAGCCGGCCTCGAGTGCGATGAGCGCGGACGCATCGCGGTCGACCCGCACACCATGCAGACGACGGTGCGGCACATTTACGCTGCGGGCGACGTTGTCGGCTTTCCAAGTCTTGCCTCAACGTCGATGGAGCAGGGCAGGGTCGCGGCCTGCCATGCCTTCGATATGGCGCCGCATCCACCGCCGGAATTCTTTCCCTACGGCATCTATTCCGTGCCGGAGATTTCGACGGTCGGCATGAGCGAGGAGGAAGTCCGCCGACGCGAAATCCCTTACGAGTGCGGCATCGCGCGGTTTCGCGAAACGTCGCGCGGCCACATCATGGGCCTGGAAGCTGGTCTGATGAAGATGATCTTTTCGACGAAGACACGGCGTCTGCTCGGCGTCCACATCGTCGGAGAAGGCGCGACCGAACTCATCCACATCGGCCAGGCCGTGCTCAATCTCAAGGGTACGATCGATTATTTCATCGAAAACACGTTCAATTATCCAACCCTTGCCGAGGCGTACAAAATCGCCGGTCTCGATGCCTGGAACCGCATGACCAACGCTTGAGCTGTGGAACGCGCAGGGCGAACGGCCGCTGGCGGTCAATGCGGCGAAAGGGCATAGGTTCGAATTATTTTTAAGTCTCGTTTGGCGGGGAACGCCAGTTCCATTGCTCTGTTGTGGGGGCGTGGCCAAGCCACGCACTTCCACAAGCCACGCAATCCCAACGGAGATGAAAATGGCACAAGACAGAGATGGCACGTCCCAACGCGGCTTCGCGTCCATGGACGAAAACAAGCAGCGCGAGATCGCCAGCAAAGGCGGCCAAAGCGTGCCCGATGACAAGCGTAGCTTCTCTCAGGATCGGCAGCTTGCGCAGGAAGCTGGCCGAAAGGGAGGCCAGAGCGTGCCCGACGAGAAGCGCAGCTTTTCGCAGGACCAGCAGCTTGCGCAAGAGGCTGGCCGCAAGGGCGGCGAACACAGCCATGGGGGACAGCAGTCCGGCCAGAACGACAATAGGGGCCAGCAAGGCGGCGGTCGCGGTCGCTGAGCCATGAGCTCTGAGGTCGGTCGGCGTGGCAGTCCGGCCGACCATCATGTCATCGCAGGGCCTGGCGCGGCGAGCTGGAGAAAGTAGGGGAGATCCCGAAGTCGCCCGGAACCCCTTCGGCTATTCGGCGTTTGCAGATGGTCATGGCAGCGAATGAGAGCTCCTCGCGCCGACATCTGTGAAACTGCGCTCTGGTCCGCGTACCGGAGGCAGACGCGCCCATTAGCCCAGGGGATTGGAATGCCGGAGACGCTGCTCGGCCGCAGGGATATCATTGAACGAGCCTACCAACTCGCAGACAGCGGCAAATTCACCAATAATTCCCAAATTTATATCGCGTTGAAGAACGAAGGCTTTACCGATGTCTTTCGGGCGCTCACCGGCCGTCTGCTGAACGCGGAATTGCGGCGGCGCAGTCGTCTCGCGCGCGGCCTGGAAGCAGCTGAAACGCGCGCTCCTCCCACTGTGAGGCGAATACGTCCGCGCTCTCGATATGACAGCCTCTAGAGCATCGTTTGATTCTAAGGGAACGTAGGATGCTCAATCTCGCAGCGCCCGGAACCCGGGCGTTCGGACGACGTTAGCGAGACAGTACAACAATAACAACAATAAGGAGAGCGTCATGGGCACTTGGCAATTCTTTCGTCCCCACCGCTGGGCTCGCCGATCCGACACCGAAAAATCTGTTCGCTTCAACGAGGTTGTCGCGGCAATCCAGTCCGCACTTAGAACCCAGGGCGAATCGCGGCGTCTCGCCAGGCGATTGGCCACGGCTCCAGCGTCTGTAAATCCGCCGCATAAATCCGGCGATTCCGGCGTGCGCGTTCCTGATGCGTGAGGCAATTGTATGAGCGCTCTCATGCAAAGGAGAGCCACCGTGACCGATGCAAAAAGCAACGTCGTTCAACTGCGCGCCGCAATCGACCGCGGAGAAACCGGTGACAAAGTAGCGACTGTGGACCCTGCAGCCGCCCCCCTAGGCACCGATGAGGAAGCGGCGGGAACACCGCCATCGGCGTCGGCGATCGAGACCGCCTACAGGGCTGAAATCGCCCGGCCCAATGCTGATCCCGACCCACAAAGATCGGTCGTGAACGCGATCGTCGCTGCCGTCTGTATCGCCATCGCCGGCATCGCGCTTATCGTCCTTATCGCCGCCAGCCGGTCGTAAGGGCGTTGGGGGTTGCGAATTGGAGTTATCCATGGACCAAACGATCGAGAAGCTGAAAAATCTCGCGGCGGAGCTGGCGCAGGACAAGCACAACCAGGCAAAATACAGCCGCATGATCGCCGAGGCCGTCGGCCATCTCGACCATCGGCGGACTGACACAAGATTGGCCACCGAACTCGGGGCTCTCTCGGCGGAATATATTGCCCAAGGGAAGACCACGGAAGGCGAGTTGCTGGCTGACGTAACCGAGCGCCTGAAAGATCCGGGCCTACCCAGTTCGGTTCGTCGTCCGACGGATTATATCGTCGATACCTAGAGCATTTTCGAGCGAAGTGGCTGCCGGTTCGCGTGAAGAAAATGCGTCAAAATTAAAACCTAGAGTTCGGTTCTGATTCCATCAGAACCGAAACAGCTCAGATCCAACGGTTGCTTTCAATCGGTTGGCCCAGCCGTCTCTCCAAGCCGCAACATCATCGGCCAGACGTGCCAGACGCCAATCAGCAGACTTGCGCTGACAAGGCTTGCCAGAAGCGCCGACGCAGTTGAATCCATGAGCAGGTTGCCGATGAAGCGCACCTCGACGGCGATGCCGATGGCCAGAAGCAGCGTGGCGGCCGAAAGCAGAGCGCCGGCATAGACGACGAAACGGGGATTCTCCTGGCTGTCGTAAGCGATGCGATGAATCGCAGCCGGCGCCATGAGCAATAGGGTGGCGCCTGTGATAAGACCAAGCGCGACACCGTGGATTATTTTTTCCGAAGCCAGAAGCTCGGTGAAGCTGTTCGAAAAAATGATCACCAGTTGAAAGCCAAGCAGCGCCTGGGCGCCCGGCAAAATGACCCGCGCTTCAGTCAACACGAATTCGATTCGTTTGGGCAACGGCGGAACTTCAACCTGATGCATGTCGGTCACTTTTGCATTCCTTCTCAACCAGGGCGTGATGGCGGCAGCGACCGCCAGCAGTGCCGTAAAAGCGAACATGCCTGCCGCCGATCTGGGGCCGATCGCATATTTGAATGCGACAAACAGATCAGCCGCGAGGGCGATGCAGAACACGGGAAGCATCAACGTCGAGCAGAGGTTGGCTATCTTGAGTATCCTTGCGCTTGCGTTGCCATGCTCGACGATTCTGTGAAAGGAGCCGGGCGCGATGAGCAGGGCTATTGTTACGAGCAAAAGAAGCAAGACAATAAATTCCAGGTGCCGCTCCGGAATCGAAACCTGGGAAAAGGCTGTTTGGAACGGAAGCTGAAACTGGAATCCGAGCAGGATCTGCGAGCCCAGCATCAATGCCCGGACATCGTCCAGCGCCAGTTTGACGTCTTTCGAAAGCTTCATCGTTGCCGAAGGCCTTCCTTTCGTGGAGGGGTGAGCATTCGGCTCACGCCACGATCAATTGCAGCCCCCGTCGCCAGCCCGACTACCACGTCGCTCAGCCAATGCGCCAGCAGGACAACACGCGATCCTGCGATCCCGATTCCACCGATCATCGCGGCGCGGCGCCAGCTTGGAAACAATCGGCCAATCGCACTGCAGACGGCGCCTACATGGACCGCATGGCCCGACGGAAAGGCATCATATTCCCGGCCTGAAAAGGGGATGCCCCAAAGATGGCCGGCGACAAAGTGCCGGTCGGGACGCTCCTGCGAACATATTTCCTTCATCAAATGGGGAGAGAGCGCGCTGATGATCACATCGGCGAGAATCGTGTTCGAGACGAACCGGGTATGCTCGGAACTCCCCCGCGTGACGAGCCATAGGGCGGCCGCAGATGCAAGCAGAACCTTTTCGTCCGCAAGCCATGTGACCGCGGTAGCGACAGTCTCTATGCCGGGTGTGGTGTGATCGTTGATGGCTTTCGCGACGGCCAAATCTGATTTGGTCGGCTGGACTTTAAACCTTGCCATTAAACCTGCTCCGCCTGTGAGCGCTCGCCTATGTCGGTCCCCGAATTCATTTCTTCTTGGGCACCTTCTTTCCGTTCTTGCGCGCCTTCGACAGGCCGATGGCGATGGCCTGCTTTCGGCTCTTGACCTTGCCGCCTTTTCCGCCCGGTCCGCTTCGCGCCGTTCCTTTTTTCGTGCGGTGCATTTCCTTTTTGACGTCGGAGCTGGCGCTGCGGCTGTATTTCCTCTTTGAAGCGGACTTCTTCTTCGCTGCCTTCTTCGCCATGTCGCTTCCTCCGCCAGCCCCGGGAAATGGTGATCATGAGCCCAGCCGGCGCGTCCGTGAACGTTGGCTGCAAGAAAAAGTTCCTGTCCGTGTCCGGCCCAGACTGGAACTTGTCGGCGTTCTTGCCGTTTGCGCGGAGAAAGAGGAGGTGTTCATGCATTCCCAATCAATCATTCGCAGGTCGCTCATCATCGGCGCGCTGATGCTGTCGACGGCGGCTGTCGCCCAGTCTCTCGGAGAGCGGTCGGGCGCGAACTCCGTGCTTGGCATTGCGCCGAAGACGGAGGATTTCATCAGCCAGGCGGCGATGTCCGACATGGCTGAAATCGAGGCGGGCAAACTGGCCGCTGAGCGCGGCCCGGCCTCGCAGAAGTCCTTCGCCAATCAAATGGTCACCGACCACAGCAAGACCAGTTCGGAACTCAAGGAACTGGTTTCCTCGTCGAAGATCAGCGTCACACTTCCAACCGCGCTGGATAAGACCCATCAAAGCATGATCAATAATCTGAAGGCTGCGAAGCCGGATCGTTTCGGCGCGGAATATAAATCCATGCAGGTCTCAGCGCACAAGGATGCCGTCTCGCTGTTCGAGCGTTATTCCGAAAAGGGAGATAACCCCGCCATCAAGACATGGGCGGGAAAGACGCTGCCGGACCTGAAGCACCATCTCGAAATGGCGCAGGCGCTGCCGGAGAAATAGGTCGATGCGATCCGGGACAGATCGACCGTCCCGGATCGCTTGTTGTGGCATTAGTCAATCGAACCGATGATATTGCCGTTCGCATCGACCAGCAGATACTGATTATTGACGCGCGCGTAGCGATAGGATTCGTAGCGCGGATTGCCTTCGATCGTATACGTCCTGACCGTGCGCGGCAGCGGACGTCCGATTGCAATCGGTTCATGAACGACCACGGGGTCGATCCGGCGCCTGGTCACATATCCGTGGATGTAAGTGCGGTCGTCCGGCGTGATGGCCGCGCCTGCCGAGCCACCGACCGCGGCCCCCGCGACACCGCCGACAACCGCGCCGACAGGACCACCGACGACGGCGCCGCCGACCGCGCCTGCCGTGGCGCCCGAAACCGCGCCGCCTGCAGCGGCGCCGTCACGCGAGGACTGAGCATAAGCGCCGCCCGAAAGAACGGCGATCGACAGCAAGGTGCCGAGACTGATTGCTTTGATCATGATGACCTCCTGATAATCAGACTCGCAGATGCGAGAAGCTGATCGGCCGAGAACGTCACCTCCGGCCGATTGTTCCATCGCGCGGCAGCCCTGCCGAATGACGTTTTTTTGCCGCTGCTGGCACCTATCGCCGCATCGACGGCGGTCAGCCGCAGTTCGCACTTCCGATGCGGCAGTGCCGCTCTGATGGCCGGATCGTGGCGTTTTGTTGAGCCGGCCTCCGCAATTTAAATTCAACGCCATGAGGCCGTTTGGATTTGTTCGGCAAAGACCAAGGTTGGCGAAAAGAGGCGAGGCCCGGAACCGGCCCGCAGTCTCGACGTTGGAGCGGACCAGCTTTGGAGTGAGGCCAATGCCCTTGCCGACAGACGCCATGCAGCGATGCATCACGGATTGTTTGGACTGTTACAAAACGTGTCTCGCCACGGCGATGGGGCATTGTCTCGACGTCGGCGGTGAACATACCAAACCATCGCACTTTCGCCTGATGATGACCTGCGCCGAGATGTGCCGCACCAGCGCGCATATCATGCTGATCGGCTCGCCGCATCATCGCCATACGTGTCACGAATGTGCGGAGATCTGTGAAGAGTGCGCCAACGATTGCGAGCGCATCGGCGACATGGAGGATTGCGTCCAGGCCTGCCGCCTATGCGAGGCGAGTTGCCGGCGCATGGCGAACTGATTTCGGGCAGGTGCAGCATGACCAAGAGGATAGAAGACGGTCCGCTTGATGTTCTCACGATTTCGCCGGAGCAGGTCTGTTTCGTCGTCGTCAAGGCGCGCGAGCTGAACGCCAAGGATGAATCAAGCGGCACGAACGATGGCTCGAACGCTTCCGACGACAAGGTGATCTCCGTGCTGGAAGATCGTCCCGGCGGCGCGGTCGAAGCGGAGTTGCGTGGCCTGGTTGCAGCACTTTCCAGCGATGAGCAGATCGATCTCGTGACCTTGACCTGGCTGGGGCGAGGCGATGCTGCGGTTGACGGCTGGAACGAACTGCGAGCAGAGGCGCGGCGCGCCCACAATAACGGCACCGCCTCTTATCTTCTCGGCAATCCGCTGCTGGCGGATCACCTGGAGGAGGGGCTGTCGCTGCTGGGCTTTTCCTGCGCCGAGTTCGAAATCAATCGATTGTGAAAGGAGCTGTCCATGGGCAAGGCTGTTTATGAAATCGTTCCCAACGGTGAGGGGTTTGGGGTCGTCCACGATGGCGTGACGGCCGGGCAATATCTCACCAAGGAAGCTGCCTTCGAATCCGCCGTTCCTGCTGCGTCTCTGGCGATCAAGCAGGGCCACGAGGTGACGTTGTACGTCAAAGGGCAGATCGAGGGGCAATCGCCTGACGGGCTTCCGACGGGAAGTGGCATTCCGGAAGCCTGACGGGGTTCACCGCGACAAAGCGCGGCTCTCCGCCTTGATGCGCGTATAGAGCACGACGCCGTTGACGAGCGTGAAGATGAGCGCGAACAGCGGTTGCCCGAAGGCCAGCGGCAAGGCGGCGATCTCGCCGGCGACAATGGCGTAATTGGGATGCGACACGTAGCGATATGGGCCGCTGCGCACGAGTGTCTCGCCGGGCACGACAAGAATGCGTGTCGTCCAGCGCCGGCCCAGGACGCACAGCACCCAGACCCGGAGGCCTTGCAGCACGGCGAAGATTGCCAGCCATACGAGATTGACAGGCGCGTTCCAGGCAACGATCCAGAGCCCGAGAAGCCAGGCGGCATGGACGGCGACGATATGGGGATAATGTT
>Ga0180219_1000374_pt1 | contig 39068 bp, 45 predicted proteins | sample eDN3rd30CBELigMG_FD_151338 | JGI IMG/M metagenome (GOLD analysis project Ga0180219, IMG submission 151338) | Enriched Miracle-Growth compost microbial communities from Emeryville, California, USA - eDNA 3rd pass 30_C BE-Lig MG (version 2)... ... | reverse complement strand
GGTCTGGCTCTGGAACTGGGGATCGCGGACGAAGACGGACAGCATGATTTCCGATGACGTCATGATGTCGTCGGCGGTGATGTCCTTGCCCTTCTTCTGCCCCACAAGGTCGGCGAAGGCGCGGATACCCTTGACCAGCGCGGCGCGCAGGCCCGCTTCATGAGTGCCGCCGTCCGGCGTCGGGATGGTGTTGCAATACCAGCTATAGCTGCCGTCCGACCAGAGCGGCCAGGCAACCGCCCATTCGACGCGGCCCGCGGTTTCGGGGAAATCCTGATTGCCGGAAAAGAACTGGCTGGTGGCGCATTCGCGGTCGCCGACCTGTTCCTTCAGATGATCGGCAAGGCCGCCGGGGAACTGGAATACCGCTTCGGGCGGGGTGTCGTCGGTGATGAGGTCCGGCGCGCATTTCCAGCGGATTTCGACGCCCGCGAACAGGTAGGCCTTTGACCGGGCGAGGCGGTAGAGGCGGGCGGGCTTGAATTTCTGTTCGCCGAAGATTTCGCTGTCGGGGATGAAGGTGACGAAGGTGCCGCGCCGGTTGGGGGCCGCGCCGACCTTTTCGAGGCCGCTGGTGGGCAGGCCCTGCGAGAAGCTCTGGCGATAGAGTTGCTTGTTGAGCGCGACCTCGACCACGGTGACGATGGAAAGCGCGTTCACCACGCTGATGCCCACGCCGTGCAGGCCGCCGGACGTGGCATAGGCCTTGTCGGTGAACTTGCCGCCGGAATGAAGGGTGGTGAGGATCACCTCCAGCGCGGATTTGCCGGGGAATTTGGGATGCAGGTCGACCGGGATGCCGCGCCCGTTGTCGGTGATGGTGAGGCGGTTGCCCGGCTCCAGCGTCACCTCGATCCGGGTGGCGTGCCCCGCGACGGCTTCGTCCATGCTGTTGTCCAGCACTTCGGAGGCGAGGTGGTGAAGGGCGCGCTCATCCGTGCCGCCGATATACATGCCGGGCCGACGGCGGACCGGCTCCAGCCCTTCAAGGACTTCGATGGTGGAGGCGTCGTAACCGGAGGAAGATGCGGGCTGGTTCGCGAACAGATCGGACATGGGAGATAGCTATAAGGCGCAGCGCCCGCGCGCAAGGATTTGCGGCGAGGTCGCGTTAACGTCCGCCATGTCGGCAACGCGGCATCATTGATGAAAATAATCATACACCTGCCGCGCCACCGCCCTGGAAACCCCTGGCGCGCGCTGCAAATCCTCCAGCGCCGCATCCTTCACCGCGCGCGCCGTGCCGAAATGCATCAACAGCGCCTTCTTCCGCGCCGGACCGATCCCCGGCACGTCATCGAGCGAACTGGTCGTGATCGCCTTGCTGCGTTTCTGCCGGTGTGCTCCGATGGCGAAGCGATGCGCCTCGTCCCGCAGCCGCTGAAGGTAGAACAGCACCGGATGATTGAGCGGGAAAGTCACCTCCCGCCCGTCTGGCAAATGGAACACCTCCCGCCCTTCGCGGCCATGATGCGGCCCCTTGGCGATGCCGATCATACACACATCCTCGATGCCCATTTCCTCCAGCATCGTCCGGGCGGCCGACAATTGCCCCTTGCCGCCGTCGATGAGCACCAGGTCGGGCCATTCCCCGCCGTCGCGATCAGGATCTTCCCGCTGGGCTTTGCCGAAGCGCCGTTCGAACACCTCCCGCATCATCGCGAAATCGTCGCCCGGCATGGTTTCCGGATTCCTGATGTTGAACTTGCGATAGGCATTCTTGCGGAATCCCTCCGGTCTGGCGACCACCATCGCGCCCAGCGCATGACTGCCCTGGATATGGCTATTGTCGTATATCTCGATCCGGTCGGGCACGCCGTCCAGGCCGAATGCCTCGACCATCTCGCCAAGGATTTTCGCCTGCGTCGTCGTTTCCGCCAGGCGCCGATCCAGCGCCTCCACCGCATTGCGCTGCGCCTGTCGGATCAGGCGGGTCCGCGTGCCCCGCTGCGGCACTTCGATCCGCACCTTTGCCCCGGCCCGTTCCGCCAGTGCCTGCGTCATCAACTCGCAGTCCGCCGGCGCACGGTCGGCTAGGATCAGCCGGGGCGGCGGCACTTCCTCATAAAATTGCGCCATGAAGCTCGCCAGCACATCGTCCTCCGCCACTTCGGCGGTGTGGACCGGGAAGAAGCTGCGATGCCCCCAATTCTGTCCGCCGCGAATGAAGAAGGCCTGGATGCACATCGCACCACCCTTTGCCGCCAGCGCGAAGATGTCTGCGTCCCCCAACCCCTCGGCATTGATCGCCTGACTGCCCTGAATGAAGGTCAGCGCCTTGAGCCGGTCCCTCAGCATGGCCGCCTGCTCGAAGTCGAGGGCGTCGGACGCGGTCTGCATCGCTTCCCCCAGCTTGCGCTGCACCGCCGTCGACTTGCCGCCCAGAAAGTCCTGGGCGTCCTTCACCAGTTCGGAATAGCCCGCTTCGTCGATCCTCCCGACGCAGGGGGCCGAACAGCGGCGGATCTGATACAGCAGGCAAGGCCGCGAGCGGTTGGCAAAGAAGCTGTCGGTGCAGGACCGCAGCAGGAACAGCTTCTGCAAGGCGTTGATCGTCCGCGTCACCGACCCGGCGCTGGCAAAGGGCCCATAATAGCGCCCCTTATATTTCCTCGCCCCGCGATGCTTTTGCACCCGGGGGAACGCATGATCTTCGCGCAGCAGAATGAAGGGGAAGCTCTTGTCGTCCCGCAACAGCACATTATAGGGCGGACGGAAGCGCTTGATGAGCTGCGCTTCGAGCAGCAGTGCTTCCGCTTCGCTGTTGGTCGTGACGATCGTCATCGACCGGGTCTGGGCGACCATGCGCTGCAACCGCCGGGGCAGCCGGTCGACCTGGATATAGTTCGCGACGCGGTTTTTCAGGACCCGCGCCTTGCCGACATACAGCACCTCTCCACGCGCATCCTGCATCCGATAGACGCCGGGACGCGAAGGCAATGTCTTCAGCGTCGTGCGGATCGCCTCCACGCCGGCATCGATGTCGGGTTGGCTGCCCCTTACCGTGAAGGTGGCCTTGTCTTCATGAAAGCGGTCGGGAGATTGGGGACGCGACATGATGCTGAGATAGCGGGAGGCGCGCGGATCGCAATGGCGACGTGGCACCGCCGGCGGATTTACGTAGCCGGCAAGACAAGGAGGTTATGCGGTTGGCAGGCAAGGATCAAGTGATGGCGATTTTCGGCTAGGAGCTGACGTTGCCGAAACATAAACATCCGTTCGCCACACGACTTTGAAGCTCCCTAATCGAAAAAGGGCCAGCACGAAACCGCGCCAGCCCCTGATTTCGTTGACCGATCTCTTGCCCGTCAGGCTACCGGGCCAAGATCCCTGATTGCGCCATCCACCAGGGCCTTGTCAGCTTTCGCATCATGGCCATCGGCGATCAGCGTGGCCGCGGCGCTTGTCGCGGCATTGACCGCGCGGGCGCGAATGGCGGCGACGGCAGAGCGCTCGGCGGCGCCGATCTTGTCTTCGGCCATTTTCTGTCGGCGCGCCACGAGCGCGACGGCATTGGCCTTGGCGTCTTCCAGAAGCGTCTCCGCTTCATGCTCCGCCGATTTGCGCATGGCTTCAGCCTCGCCAGCGGCGGCGGCCAGCTTCGCTTCATATTCCGCCTTCAACGCCTCGGCTTCGGCGCGCAGCTTGGAGGCTTCCTCAAGCTGCGCCTTGATCTGGGCGATCCGGTTGTCGAGAGCGCCGCCGATGAGACCGGGCACTTTCTTAACCAGCAGCAGCACGATGAACACCGCCATCGCCAGGCTGACCCAGCCTGTAGCGTCCATGCCCACTGCCTTGGGATCGGTATGAGGTGAGATGCCTTCATGCGCGACGGTGCCGACCGGCTCCATCCCTTCGGCGTGGATCGCCTCGCCCAGACTGGGCGCTGCTTGGCTTTGTCCTGCTGCCTCAGCCATGGGCCAGTGCTGCCTTTACTGCGTTACGGGCCGCTGCTTCCGTCGCTTCAACGCCGGAAATACGGGCCACCATGTCGCGCGCCGCGTCGACGGCGACGGTTTCAATCTGTGCCATGGCCGCGTTGGATGCGGCCTGGATGCGGGATTCCGCAGCGCTGATGAGGCTCGCGACCTCCGCATCGGCGGCGGCAAGCTTCCGTTCGGAATCCTTGGCGGCGTCGGCCTTTGCCTTTGCCAGCACCGCCTGAGCGGCGGCACGGCTTTCGGCTTCGCGGGCACGATAATCCGCCTCCACCTCGTCAGCGCGGGCAAAGGCGGCCTTCGCCGCGTCGAGGTCTCCGGAAATCTTCGCGTCGCGCGCGTCCGCCGTCCCCTGCACCTTTGGCACCATGCCCAGGCCGATGACGAAGAACACGAAGCCGAACGTCAACAGCAACCAGAAGATCTGGGATGAATAGGTTTCGGCGATTTGCGCGATTTGAGGCATTTCGAATCCGTCCGATCAGGCGCGGTCAATTCAAGGAGCGGGCGAACGGCGCCATTGGCCGTCCGCCCGCTTCCCAAGCGGTTGTCAGGCCACGAACACCAGGATCATGGCGATAACGAACGCCAGCAGACCCAGCAGTTCCGCAGCGGCGAAACCGATGAACAGGCGGCCCTGCTGGCCATCGGCGGCGCCAGGGTTGCGCAGCGCACCTTCGAGGAACGAAGCGAAAACATTGCCCACCCCAAGCGAGGCCAGACCCGCACCGATGGCGGCCAGACCAGCACCGAGCAGCTTCGCGGCTTCTGCGTCCATGTTGTAAACTCCTTTTCTAAACTCTTTTAAGCGTTGAACAAATTTGGAAAATTTAGTGCAGGTTCTCGGCGTCGTTGATGTAGACCGAGGTCAACAGCGCAAACACATAGGCCTGGATGACAGCGACCAGCACTTCCAGCGCGCTGATGCCGATCATGAGGAGGAAGCTGGCCGAACCGACAGTGAGGCCATAGCCGAGGCCCGCGTTGGAACTGTTGATGACGAAGCCCGCCAGCACCTTGAGCAGGACGTGGCCGGCGGTCATGGCCACGAACAATCGCAGGCCAAGGCTGAACGGACGGACCAGAAAGGAGACCAGCTCGATCGGAAAGATGACCGGGATCATCGGCAGCGGCGTACCGTGCGGCACGAACAGCGAGAAGAAGTGCAGGCCATGCTTCCAGAAGCCGACGATCAGCACGATCGAGAAGCTCAGGATCGCCAGCACGCCGGTCGCGGTGAAATGGCTGGTGAAGGTAAAGGGGTGCAGGCCGAGCAGGCCCAGCGGCAGCAGGCCCAGCAGGTTCGCCAACAGGATGAACATGAACAGCGAGAAGACGTATGGAATATATTTCTTGCCGCCCTCGCCCACATTGGCGACCAACAGGCTCTTGATGAAGCCGGTCATATATTCGACCGCCATCTGCCAGCGGCCGGGGACCAGTTCACGCTTCATGCCGCCGACGACGAAAATCCACAGCACCACAGCGGCGGCCACCATATAGAGCGCGCTGTTGGTGAAGGCGATGTTGAAACCGCCGATGGACAGGTGATCGGTCCCGAACAGCGGTTCGATCGCAAACTGATGCATCGGATCGATTTTACCGGATTCTGCCACTTTGACCCCTGCGTGCCTTGTCTTCGAACTAAGACAAAAGCGTCCCTCTATTGATCGGGACGCTTCGTCGTCAATCTGATGATATTCCTGAAAGCCACCACGATCCCAAGACCGAGGAAAACCAGCAGGAGCCATGGGGACGTGCCAAGCAGCCGGTCGAGAACCCAGCCGATCAACGCGCCGCCGGCAAGACCCCCAATCAGCTCCGCAAGGACCCTGTTGCCCAGCCGCGAGCCATCGTCAGGCTGCTGCTCGACCGTCCCCTGTCTGACCTTTTCGGCTTGTTCGGCCTGCGCGATCCGCTCCTCCAACGAAGTGATCCGCGCGTCCTCCCCCGCCGGGTCCTGCCCAGGTGTATCCGCAGCCATGGCCTCTCCCTCCGTTCGGATGAACTTGCTGGAGCGGCAATGAAGCGTGCGGCTGCACCCGTCAAGGCGCGGCCCGTTTAGAAAGGCGTTTCGGGATAGTCAACCGTGCATGGGATGGAGATGGTTTTCCCCATGCCGCGCAACGGAATGCCGCGCGGCATGGGTCGGATCAATTCGCCGTCGCGCAATAGGAAGGCAGCGCGATCGCGCCCGCGCCCTTGGTTTGCCAGGCCCCGCCGCCGATCCGGTAGGCCTGGCCCGGCTTCACCCGGCTGCTGAGCGTTTGGCAACCGGTGGCCGCCGCGACGTCCTGCACCGTCACCCCCCGCTTGCTGGCCAAGCCGGTATAGGCGGCCCGGCGCTTGATATTGATCGATTCGACTTCGGCTTTCACATCCGCGCCGACCGATCCGGCGATGCCGAGATAACCGTCGGCCTGTTCGCCGACCGTCCCCGCCGCGATGGCCGAGGCGACGGCCCCGGACTGCGCCTGCGCCGGCATATTCATGGCAAGGCCCGTCGCCAATGCGATCACGGCCCCGACGGCGATCGTTGCAATCATGCGTGTCATTGCGGGAACAACTCCGGATTGTTCTGGATCAGATCCTGCGCGTCGCGTTGCAGTTTCACCACAACTTCCTGCTGGATCTTCACATTGAGGTTGATCTCGATAGGCTTGTCGGGTGCCTTCACCTGAATACAGCCCCCCAAGGCCAGGCTGGCGATGCTCGCCGTCATGATAGTCGCTTTTCTCATTTACGCTCCCTGTCTGGCGCAGTGTCGCTTGACGCAGGCTGAACCGCAACCCCTTCGCGCATCTTCTGCTGCACTTCATCGCCGATGCTGTTCTGGATCAGGCTGTTGGGATTGACGAGCGACTGGGCCGTGCCCATCAATCCCCGGAAAGGCGCGGCAATCCGCACGTTGAAGATAAACGGCAGGCCGATGAAATTCCGCGCGATGCCGCTGGGCGCATCGCTCAATTTCCCGCGATTGACGCCGTTGAAGACCACATTGGTCACCATTTCGCCATCCAGCGCGCCATCCATCAATATGGTCAGGCACTTATATTGCAGGTTCTTGAGGGCGTCGAAGGCCATCTTGCCCATGACGCCAAGCTGTTCGTTCGAAACCGGCCCCACATAAGATAGTACGCCGGATTGGCGCGTGGGATCGCAGGGGATGGTGGGCAGCACGCCTTCCGGCATCATCAATTGCGGCATCCCCTGCTGCCTGGCGACCAGCACGCCGCCGACGATGCGCCCGCCATTCGCGTTGAAGATGAGCGGCATGATTCCATCGAACGTTCCGGTGGCCGACACATTTTCCAGTTCCATCGCCTGAATGAATGCGCCCGCATCCAGCCCCAGAACGCGGAACGTCATATAGCGGTCGACGTCCGCGCTGAAATCCATGGTGGTGGGCAGCAGAACCAACTGCCCGCCGGCAAAGGGCCACCCGCCCCCTTCGATATGCACGTGCTGATCGGGTTCCAGGCGATAATGCACGACGCCGTCATACACCTCGACGCCGGGATTGACCGACTTGATCCGTACTTCCTGACCCGGCGCGCTCACCAGTCCCAGCAGGTCTGTGAACCGCAATTCGCCCGAAAGGCCCTGCACGGGACCGAAGGCGGCCGCCAGATCGGCATTGTCCGTGCGGAAAAGACCGTCGCTGGTCACGGCCGAACCGTTCCACCGGATATGCCCTTCACCGCTGACGGTGGCCGATACGTTGGCGACCACGCCCAGGGCCAGGCTGGTCAGATCGTCGGGCTGAAGGCGTGAATCGAACAGGATGCCGGGAACGGCGAGGTCCGCCCTGCCCCGCGCGCTGTCGAGATCATGGACAATGTCCGCGCGGGCTACCAACGCATCGTTTCGCGGCGCGCGCAGATTACCCGTCGCGGCGATGCGTCCTCCTTTCAACGTCAGGGCGAAATCCGGCACGTCCAGCGGATTGAACCGCGCTTTCTGCTCCGCGTCCCGCACCGACAAGGCCGCTTTGAGCGTCAGCACGCCGTCCGCGAAACGCCAGTCGCCCCGAACTTTTTCCACAAGGAGGGGGACAGCGCCTATCCGTCCCCCCGCATCCTCGACCCGGCCGACAAAGCCCCCATCGGCCATGCGGCCATCCAGCTTAACCGCAGCCAATCGGACGGGCGCGTCCCGCGGCCCCACCGCAAAGACGACATTGGCGAGCTGGAAACCGGTCTTGCCCAGCTTCACTCTTGCCTCATCCGCCGACAGACGCATGGGGCTGGCCCCGCTGCGCCCGTCAAGCGCAACTTTCCGAACCGAGATGCCGCCGCGCAAGCCGCCCGCGCCAGTGGACAGCATAGCCTCTCCGGGCAGCGGGCAGACGGTTTGCCGCATCCGGCCCAGCGCAAATCCCCCATAGCGTGCTTCGGTCAAGGAGACAGGGACGCATCGGCTGTTGATGGCGAGCGCTCCACGGGACGTCATCGCGCCTTCGACCGGCACCGAAAGCCCTCTTATCCTGCCGTCGGGCAAAGGCCCGTCGAGTCGCAGGACCGTCGAAAAGCGGGTCTGCCCTTCCGATCCGGCCGAAAATCGCACCGGCTCCAGGGACAAGGTCGCGCCTTCGGCGGCATAGGGATCGACAAACAACTGCCCGCCAAAGCCGCCACTCGGCCGCTTTGCAAGCCGCAACGCCGCTCGCGGCAAGCCGCCGCCTTCGGTCGTCAGCGCTCCATCCAGCGCCCAGTCCATGCCCGCCCCTTGCCGGCCCGGCCAGGCAAGCGTGAAACGACCGTCCCGCGACAGATCGGCCCGCGCGCCGCTTCGCGCGGTGAAATGCGTGTCGTTCAGGACAAGGCTGCCGGCCCTCTCGCGCTGGACGAACGCCACGCGCGTATGGAGAAGATTGTCCTCGCCCGCGCGCTGCAACGCATCGGCCAACCGCCTGGCCACGGGACCGACGGGCGATCCTGCGGCCGATTCGCGCATGGCGGCTAGAGGATCGCGCGCCGCCGACGCATGAATATGCCGCGCCGACGCTTCTCCCTGGAAATCCGCGCCGCGGCTTCCCACGTTCCACACCCCGTTGAGCGCCACCTGTTCGGCGAGCGCCCCCGCTCCTGAAAAGGCGCGCGCGGCGATGCGCGCACGTCCGCCGGTGCTTTTGGCCGTGCCGTCGAAAGCGATCCGCGCCGACGGGGCAGCCAGCACGATTCCATTGGATTTGAGCGCTTCGCCATCGATCTGGACCGTCCCGGTCCAGCGATCCAAAGCCTTGCCGAGCGACAGATCGATATTCGCGACCGGGCGGGCCATGGCCGTGGCCGCGTCCCGGCAGGCCAGCGCCTCTCCCCGCAGCGGCCCCGACAGGCGCGGCCGTCCCGCGCTCATGGCGATATCGAGCCAGGCCGATCCGCCCGCAAGGCCGCAGCCGGACAGTCGCGCACGGGGCATGACGGCGGCGAGCTTGCCGCGAAATCCGGACTGGAGATTACCCTTCCCGTCGATCCGCATACCCACGGCCCCGGCATCGGTATCAAGCCGAACCCGCGCATCGGTCAGCGACAGAAGGAGGTCCGGCAGGCTGAACGGTTCGGCAGAGGTCGGGTCGCGGAACTTATCCAGTTCCCCCAGATCGAGGACGCCGCCATGCAACGACGCGCGCATTCTCACGCCGTCCGCGCGGACGGCCGCCAGTTGCGGCGTCACGCCGGCAAAGGCGATGTCGACTTCCAGCCACCGGGCAGTGAAATCCGGATCGGCCGGGTCACCCAGCACGATATTTTCGATCCGCTGGGTGCGCAGGCCGATATGCGTCAGGTCATAGCTTGCCTGGACGCCGCGCCGGTTCAGTTCGCGGCTGATGAAATTCTCGGCGATCGGGGCACGTTGCGTCCATAGCGCGGCCAGCACCAGCGCCAGCAATCCCACGCCCAAGCCCAGCCAGCGCAACCAGCTTCGGCGAACCTTCATTTCGCCGTCATCTTCTTCCATCCGTCTGGTCAACCCCGGCTCTCGAACCGCATTTCTATCCGTAACGCCTGCACAACGTCCCACCTAGAGTAAATATCCTTGCTCCCAAAATCCGCAACGCATAGCGTCTTCCCGCATATACAGGGGGCAAGATTGGCGGATAGCGATGGCAAGGCCAGCCATGACGGCGCGGGACATCGCGCCCGGCTGCGTCGGAAGCTGGCGGATAGCGGCGGGGATGCGCTGCATGACCATGAACTGATCGAATATCTGCTCGCCCTTGCGATTCCCCGCCGCGATACAAAGCCTCTGGCGAAAGCGCTGCTGCGGGAATTCAACGGGATCGGCGGGTTGATGGCGGCGGACTGGCAAGCCATCGCACGCGTGCCCGGCATGGGCGATACCAGCATCGCCGCCATCAAGATCGTCCATGCCACGCTCCTGCGCCTATTGCGTAACGAGGTGGCGGAAAAACCCGTTCTGGCAAGTTGGCAGGCCCTGCTCGATTATCTGCGGGCGGATATGGCGTATCTGGGCGTGGAGCGCGTGCGGGTGCTGCACCTCAACAGCCGCAACATGCTGATCCGCGACGAACATATGGGCGACGGCTCCATCGACCAGGCCGCCATCTACACGCGGGAAGTGATCCGCCGGGCCATCGACCTGGGATCAGCCGCGCTGATACTGGTCCATAATCACCCCAGCGGATCGCCCGAACCCAGCCGGCAGGATATAGAAGTCACGCGACAGATCATCGAAGCCGGCAAGCGGCTCAACATATCGGTCCATGATCACATCATCATCGGGTCGCATGGGCATAGCAGCATGCGGGCCAAGGGGCTGTTATAGGATTGCCGAAAAAGCGCAAATCCCGCCCGCCAAAAACTCAGAAGTCGAAGCCGACCGACAGAAATTCCGGGACGGGTCCGTTCCAGCCCTCGTCCGGACCTTCGTCCGCCATGTCGCGCCGCCGTCCGCGCGCAGGCGTGGGAACCGGCTGGGGTTCGGTCCGCTGGGCAGCTTTCCCCTCACTGACCGGCCGATCCCTTTTACGGGGTTTTTCCTCGCGCCGATCTTCCTTCTCGGCTTCCACCGCTGGCGCGCCGATCGCCTCTATCTTCTGGCCGATCAGCTTCTGGATATTGTCGATCGCCTCCGCATCCTCGGAGGTCACGAAGGTATAGGCGACGCCCTTCGCTCCCGCGCGGCCGGTGCGCCCGATACGGTGCACATAGTCATCGGGATGCCAGGGCGCGTCGAAATTGAAGACGTGGCTTACCCCCTTGATGTCCAGACCGCGGGCGGCGACGTCGGATGCGACCAATATGTTGACCCCGCCGGTGCGAAAGCGTTCCAGTTCGGCGATGCGCGCCGACTGGTCTATGTCGCCATGGATTTCACCGGACCGGAAACCATGCCGTTGCAGGCTCTTGTTGAGTTCCCGCACGGTCGTCTTGCGATTGCAGAAGATGACCGCGCTCACGACATCGTCGGCGGCCAGCATGGCGCGCAGCACGTCGCGCTTCTTGCGCGAATCGACCTTCACCAGGCGCTGCGTGATGTTGATGGAGGCGGTCGCGGGCCGCGCCACTTCGATCGATTTGGGATTGGACAGGAAGCGGTCGGACAGCTTTTTGATCGGCGCTGGCATGGTCGCCGAAAAAAGCAGCGTCTGCCGCTGGGCCGGCAGCTTCGTGCAGATTTCCTCGATGTCCGGGATGAAACCCATGTCGAGCATCCGGTCGGCCTCGTCGATGACCAGCATCGAACAACCGTTGAGCAGGATCTTGCCCCGCTGGAACAGGTCCATCAAACGGCCCGGCGTCGCGATCAGCACGTCGACGCCCTTTTCCAGCGCCTTGACCTGATCGCCCATCTGCACGCCGCCGATCAGCAGCGCCATCGAGAGCTTGTGATATTTGCCGTATTTCTCGAAATTTTCCGCCACCTGCGCCGCCAGTTCCCGCGTCGGCTCCAGGATCAGGCTGCGCGGCATCAGGGCGCGGGCGCGCCCATGCGCCAGAATGTCTATCATCGGCAGCACGAAGCCCGCCGTCTTCCCGGTGCCGGTCTGCGCGATGCCGATAATGTCCCTCATCATCAGGACGGACGGAATCGCCTGCGCCTGAATGGGCGTAGGCGTATCGTAGCCCGCCTCGGCAACAGCCTTGAGCAATTCGTCGGAAAGGCCGAGATCGGCAAAAGTCATTCAAAGGTCCGATGCAGGAAGAGTCCGCGCCGCGACAATGCAGCGCAAATCGGGCGCGCCTTGCGTAAATATCGTCGTCTTGTCAAGAAAATCGCGCATGGCCGGCCGCTGGAATCAGCCGCTCGCCTTGTGTATGTTCACTCATCCGGGTCCTGCGCCACCAGCCGTTTGAAGCTGTCAATCCCGCAGCTGAGGCCGCTACGCGCCTGCAACTCGTCCCGGCCCGAGCAGAGCGATCCGTCCTCATCCGGCTCGACATAGAAACCGGAATAAAAGCTCGTCGCATTGCACCCCCGCTCCAGCCGGGCCCGATACCGATGGCTGTCCGCCAGTGTCAGGTCGACGCCATTGGCTACCACGATGCTCGCGGATCGAATCGAACGAAGCGCAATGCAGCGCGGCCCCTTCTTTTCCCGCGAAGCGTCTTTCGCCTGAGGCGCGAGAGGCGCAGGCGCCCTTCCCTTGCCGGCCATCGGCACGCGGATGATGACGCGGCGCTCAATGGTCAACTGCGCCCATTGCGTCGGTGCATCGGCCGGCGCGACCAGCAGCAGCAGAATGGAATGAAACAAGCCGAACCCCTTTTTGGGAAAGCCAAGCTATCGGTCACTGGTTGAACAATCGATGAACTCCGGGGCATAGGACAGTTCCATGACCGGACAAAGCATCATCGATCGTTTCTCATCCTTGCTGGGGTCCAAAGGCGTCATCACGGACAGGGACGATATCGCCCCGTGGCTGACCGACTGGCGCGGCCGCTATCATGGCGCGGCGGATGCCATCCTCGCTCCGGCCAACACGCAGGAGGTCGCCGCGGCCGTCGCCCTGGCGTCGGAAACGGGCATTCCGCTTGTTCCGCAGGGCGGCAATACGTCGATGGTGGGCGGCGCGACTCCTCCCGCCGACGGCAGCGCGCTGATCCTTTCGCTTCGCCGCATGAACCATATCCGGGCACTGTCGCCCGACGATAATCTGGCGATATGCGAGGCGGGCGTCATCCTTTCGAGCCTGCATGACGCGGCCGCGGCGGTGGCCCGCCGCTTTCCGCTCAGCCTCGGCGCCAAGGGGTCCGCGACCATCGGCGGCCTCATTTCCACCAATGCGGGCGGCACGCAGGTCCTGCGTCACGGAACGATGCGCGCGCTGGTGGAAGGCATCGAGGCGGTATTGCCCGACGGCAGCATTTTCGAGGGTCTCGACGCCCTGAAGAAGGACAATCGCGGCTATGACATCAAGCAGTTGCTGATCGGCGCCGAAGGCACGCTGGGGATCGTGACCGCCGCGTCCCTGCGGCTGGTCCCCGCGATCGCCGCGCGCGCGGTAGGCTGGATCGGCGTCCGGTCGCCAGACGATGCGCTGGCGCTGTTGCGCCTTGCCGAAACGCACCTGGGCGACAGCGTGGAGGGGTTCGAGATCATCGCCGATGACGGCCTGGGCCATGTCCTTTCCCATATTCCCGGCACGCGCTGCCCCATCGGCACCCGCACGCCCTGGCATGTGCTGATCGAAGTCGATCATGCCGACATGAGCGAACCCGGTCCCGCGCAACGGCTGGAAAGCGCATTGGCGCAGGCGCTGGAACGCAATATCGCGGTGGATGCGGCGATCGCGGCCAATGACGCGCAGGCGGAGGCATTCTGGCGCATCCGGGAGTCCCTTTCGGAAGCTGAACGGGCGCAAGGGCCGGCCCTGCAATATGACATCAGCGTGCCCGTTGCGCGGATGCCTGCCTTCATGGTGGATGCGGCGGACGCCGCCGAACGCGCTTTCCCCGGCACGACAGCCTCCTCCTTCGGCCATCTGGGCGATGGTAACGTGCATTTCCATGTGCGTGCCCCCAAGGGGACCATGGACGGCCCGGCCTGGATCGCGGCGCAGGGTCAGGCCATCAACACCTTCATCCATGACGCCGTGGCGGCCGTGGGTGGATCGATCTCGGCCGAACATGGCATCGGCCAGATGAAGCGCGCCGAATTCGGCCGTCTCGCCTCCCCTGCCCGGATCGCGGCGCTTCGGGCCATAAAGACCGCATTCGATCCCAAGGGCATCATGAACCCCGGCAAGCTCATCCCGCGCCGCGACGAAGGCTGAATACCCCGCATCGACAAAGCAATTGCCTCAAAAGGCCAACGGCTCTACTGCCCTCGGCCAATCTTGCAGCCAGCGGCCTGTCCAGACATAGCCGCCTTTGAAGGAATGGAACGCATATCATGGCAAGCGCACCGACCGGCCTTCCCATTTTCTACAATGATCTCCTGCCGCTCAGCAGCGCGGACCATGCCGATTACCGCAATCGCGCGCTCGATGCGGCGCCGTTCCTGAAGGACCAGCACGCGGTTCCGCTGACCGTCGACGAATTCGTCGCCGCCCAGCGCTTCCTGCCCATCATCTTTTCGGCGGGTGAGGATTCGGTTCCGCTGGCGCTGATGGGCCTCAACGAAGGGGTCAACATCTTCCTCGACGAGGAAGGCAAGCTGCGCGGCCCCACCTATGTTCCTGCCTATGTCCGCCGCTATCCCTGGATGCTCGCCAAGCTGCGTCCGGACAGCGACGAACTTTCGCTCTGCTTCGATCCCACCAGTGAAGCGCTCGGCACGTTCGAGGAAGGCCAGCCCCTGTTCGAGGACGGCAAGCCGACGGAGCTGACGCAGGGCGTGCTGAAATTCTGCGAGGACTTCGAACAGGCAGCGGCCCGCACCGGCCAGTTCGTCCGCGAATTGCAGGAACTGGACCTTCTCATGGACGGCGAGGTCGCCATTCAGGTGCCCGGCAGCGAGCAGCCCTTCATCTATCGCGGCTTCCGCATGGTGAACGAGGAAAAGCTGCGCGACCTGCGCGGCGATCAGCTTCGCAAGATCAACCAGAGCGGGATGCTCCCCCTGATCCACGCCCATCTTTTCTCGCTGCAACTGATGCGCGAGATTTTCGAGGCGCAGGTTCAGCAGGGCAAGGGGCCGATCGCCGGCGCCGACGCGCCGCAGCCCGCGCAAGCCTGAAGCGTGTCTAAAGGCGGCATCGTAAATTATTGAATGCGGGGATGTTGCATTCCTCTTGAAAGGAAAGCCAACGTCCCCTATCTTTCGAACATACGGCCACCTGCCCCCCTTTCGGGTGCGTCGTATGGGCGCCTCCCCCTTTGGAGGCGTCTCCTCCCTGAACCTGGCCACCCCGTGCGAATCGCATGGGGTGGTTTTTTTATGCTGAACGGGATTGCCGCAGTTTTGCTTGACGCGGACCATGCGCGCGCTTAATTGCCACCGCCTGCCGATCATCAGATGTGATCGCGGCCCCTTCGTCTAGCGGTCAGGACGCGGCCCTCTCACGGCTGAAACACGGGTTCGATTCCCGTAGGGGTCACCAATAAAATCAAGCGCTTAGAGATACTTCGATGGTGCCTAAAGGCCCATTTCGTCCATACGTCGTCCATGGACTCGGGTGAACAGCCGTGTATGCCGGTAATCAAATTCTTCGATAAGTAACGCGGTGCGATCGTTGTCATTCGCTCGGGCGTTCCGGCGAACGCCTCGCTGCGATAAAGCGAGTGAGGCATTCGACAGGAATTAGCGTCGCGCGCCCGATCTTCACAATCTCGATCTCTCCGGATTGTATGAACTGATAAAGCTCTGATCTGCTCATCCCAAGCATTGCGACCGCTTGCGGGATGCGGACGGTGATCGGCATCGTTTGAAACGGGCGATTTTCGAGCGGTCGCGCTACGTCATTCTGTATCTGCCGCCGCTTCATGGCTTCCCTCCGCGCTCATGGAAGTATGTATCCGAGGGTTGGATGAAACCTCGATTCGCCCGCCCCTGCTCGGCACCGGGCGCCCGCGTAGCTTGTTTCAAAAGCATGGCAGCGGTGAGTCCTTCGGGGTCGGGGAACAATGGGCGTTGATCGGGCAAAGCGGATCGTCGATCTGCACGCGCAGATAATCGCGCGGTGGATCGCTTCGGGATTGCTTCTCCCATGCCTCGCCAATCTCATCCCATCCCAGCATGACCCGGAAAGTGGCCGACTCCGGTCCGGTGGGTTCTAGAAGGCGGCCGTGCGATAGCTGTCGTTTGTCGGCGCCCGAAATCCTTCACCATTATCAGCCACTCAGGGCTGGTTTCCTGCTTCTCGAAACCAGACATTCGTTCATTTTGCGGCCGATCGTGAGACTCCACCGATTTCGGCTCGGCAGCTCAGTGATACTGCGTTCTACCAGAAAAATGTGTAGCGCCGGCAGCGTGGCTGTTGATGTCAGTGCATAAAATGGGCAGCCCGATATGATTTGATCGAACAAAGTCTGAGGAATCCCATGAGCGAGCGTAAATTACACCCCGAGACCCTGGCCCTCCATGCCGGATGGCGTGCGGATCCACAAACAGGCTCGGTCGCGCCGCCTATATATCAAACGACATCCTATCAGTTTCACGATGCCGACCATGCCGCACGCCTTTTTGCTCTGGAAGAGCTTGGCAATATCTATACCCGGCTCGGCAATCCGACGACAGACATCCTTGAGCAGCGCATTGCAGCGCTGGAAGGTGGTGCTGCAGCATTGGCAGTCGCATCGGGCCAGGCAGCCTCTGCTTATGCGGTCCAGAATCTCGCGCGTGTCGGCGACAATATCGTAAGCGGCACGGACCTTTACGGCGGCACCTATAATCTGTTCGCCAATACACTGAAGGATCAGGGTATTGAGACGCGATTCGTCGATCCCTCAGACCCCTCAGCCTTCGCGCGTGCAAGCGATGAGCGCACGCGCGCCTGGTATGTCGAGACGCTACCGAATCCCAAGCTGGTGGTCTGCCCGATTGCCGAGATCGCGGCCCTTGGTCGTCCGATTGGGATCCCGCTTATCGTTGACAATACCGCAGCACCTTTGCTCGCTCGTCCGTTTGAACACGGAGCAGCAATCATCGTCTATTCGACTACCAAATATATCGGCGGCCACGGCACATCGATCGGTGGCATGATCGTGGATGGCGGCAATTTCGATTGGGAAGCGTTCCCCCAACGTCACCCCGCTCTCAATACGCCAGATGCCAGCTATCATGGCGCGATATGGAGCGTAGCAGCTAAGCCGCTCGGCCCGATCGCCTACATCCTTCGCGCACGCACCGTGCTTCTGCGCGACCTTGGCGCTGCGCTTTCACCATTCAACGCCTTCCAGCTTCTACAGGGCCTTGAAACCTTGCCGCTGCGCATGCCGCGACACTGCGATAATGCGATGAAGGTTGCGACCTTTCTCCAGGGCCGGGCGGATGTGATGCGCGTGATCCACCCTTCAGTGCAGACCGGTATTCAGGCGGAACGCGCGTCGAAATATCTCCCCGGTGGTTTTGGTGGTCTGCTGGGTTTCGAACTGGCCGGGGGCCGTGATGCGGGGCGACGGTTCATCGATGCTCTGCAGCTTTTCTATCATGTTGCCAACATTGGAGACGCGCGCAGCCTTGCCATACATCCTGCATCGACCACACATTCCCAGCTATCCGAGGCCGAGCAAGCTGCAACCGGCGTTTCCCCAGGCTATGTCAGACTTTCTATCGGCCTTGAGCATATTGAGGACATTCTGGCTGATTTGACTCAGGCATTAGACAAGGCTGCAAGTTGACCCTCGCTGGCGGGGCAGCTTGCCACAGAGCAGTCTCGCCTGTTTCCGGCTTGACCAATTTCTGGCATTCAAGAGAACGGGGAAGCGACCAAATGAATGGCCGGTTACGGAATCAGCATTTTCCAATTTAAACGAGGGAGATTGAGCGCATAGCAGCTAGGTCAGCGGCTGACGGCGATGACTTCGATACTCAGCGGAGTACCGCCAGCGGCGATAGCAAGTAGGCGGTCGACATTCGGATGCGCGCCCGGGCAGTTGCGCGCATCCGCCGTATGCTCGGCGAATATGGCCAAGCCATGTTCGGCCGCTTTTGCATCCAAGGTGTCAAAGAATTGCTTCAGGTATTGGTAGACGGCTAGCGAGCCTTGCTTGCCGGCCGATTTTCCATGCTGGCGACCACAGCCCCTTTCCCGTCTACGAGGTCGATGCGTTCCACGCCATCGACGGGCGACAATTGCTGAAGATTATCCTTGAGCCTCGCGCTTGGTTGAATCATCGCCAGCATTTCTCGAATTCCTGAGTTAATTGCGCGCGGGCATGTAACGCCCTCTTCGGATGTCCGCTATGAGATGCGCGAAAATCGGCGCCCAACGGCCGCGTTTGGCGCATTTTGCCGGGCTGCATACCTTCGGCGTGTCATGAATACGCGCCCGCGCGCCTGGGAAAAGACCAGCGATCACGCGCCGGTATGGATCGAACTCGGCGACAAGCGGAGGCCGGCGCAATGATCTGCCAGATCGCGCGGCGGGTCGGCGCACGACGACGGCGATCGAAACCTCGTTATAGGGATCGTTATCGGCGACCAGATAGGAGAAGAAGGTCAACGCGACCAACCCTCGGCCGGGCAGCGCCCGCAAAGGCTCGAGCGGCTGCGGCAGCATCGCGCGCAGCCTGGCGGCCGGGGCCAGATACAGGAGCTGGACGCTGCACATGCGATAGAAGAAGTTGGGCGCCCAGACCCGCCCCACCCCCGAATCCACCTGCTGCTTGGGAATCCTGCGGAAGAAGTCGATATTACCGGTCGCTGGGTCGCGCGCCACCTCATCGAGATCGGGGTTCATTCGGAAGCGGTCGTAATAGCCGCCTTCAGGCACCCGAACGCGCTCCGGACCGAACTCGACTTCGACGCAACGCTCACTCATGCTTTCGGCCCTTTCCGGTCTTCGGATGGGGCCTCGCACGCCAGCCCATCGAGGCGGACAAGCCTTGTAACCCTAAACCTGACTTTAATGTCAATCGGCTTGGCCTGCCTTGCCTTCCTCAAGGCGCAGCAGATCGAACATCCGCTGCTTGTTGTCCGAACAGGCGATTCCATCTGGCCGGTTCTCGATGCCGTCGATGACGGCGAGGAGTTGGGCCTTATTCTGCGCCAATTGCTCCTGCAGGACGTCGATCTCCGTGACTTTCTCCCTCAGCCGCGCCGTCAGTTCGTCATGCTTCCAGCCTTGCGAGCCAGTGGGCATCAGATATCGAATTTGATCGAGCGTGAAGCCGGCCCGTTGCGCGCTGGTGACGATCCCCAGCAACGCGACGGCCTCCGGCGGATAGCGGCGGTAGCCATTGGCTCCGCGCTCAACGGTGCCGAGTAGCCCTTCTGTTTCATAGAAGCGGATTCGGGAGGCGTTGAGGCCGGTGCGTTTCGCCAGTTCTCCAATCTTCATGCGTGTCTTCATAACCCGGTTGACCTTCAATGGAACTTTAAGGTTATGGTCGGGTTTCGGTCAAGCAAGAGGGTGCCAAGTCGGCGGTCTTGCTCCGGGTCATCCAGTTTCAGCGCGAACACCAGGGAGAGATCTATGCCCTACGTCAGCACGAAAGACGGCGTCGAAATTTTCTATAAGGACTGGGGGCCGCAGGGCGCGCCTGTGATCTTCTTCCATCACGGTTGGCCGCTCAGCTCCGACGATTGGGACGCGCAGATGCTGTTCTTCGTCAATCAGGGATTTCGCGTTGTGGCGCACGACCGTCGCGGACACGGCCGCTCGGAACAGGTGTGGGACGGCCATGACATGGATCATTATGCCGATGATGTCGCTGCGGTTGTCGATCAACTCGGCGTCCAGGGCGCTGTTCACGTTGGTCATTCGACGGGCGGCGGCGAGGTCGTCCGCTACATCGCACGGCACGGAGAGAACCGGGTTGCCAAGGCAGTGCTGGTCAGCGCCGTCCCGCCGTTGATGGTGAAGACCGAGGCCAATCCCGATGGCACGCCCAGGCAAGTGTTCGACGACTTCCAGGCGCAACTCGCGTCGAATCGGGCGAAATTCTATCACGACGTCCCTTCGGGACCGTTCTACGGTTACAACCGCCTTTTGGTGAAGGCATCGGAGCCGGTCATCCTCAACTGGTGGCGACAGGGCATGATGGGAAGCGCCAAGGCGCACTACGATGGCATAGTGGCTTTCTCGCAGACTGACTTCACCACCGATCTTCAGGGTATCTCGATCCCGGTCCTTGTCATCCACGGCGACGACGATCAGGTTGTTCCCTACAAGGCGTCTGGGCCGCGATCGGCCGAACTGGTCCAGAACGGCACGCTCAAGACCTATGAGGGTGCGCCGCATGGCATTCCCACGACGCACGCCGAACAGTTGAACGCCGATCTCTTGTCGTTCACGCAAGGCTGACGGCGCTCGCCCGATCTGAACAACTCCGGCCCGCTGCAACGCTCGACGTGAGAACACTATATGCAGACGATTCTTGGCGCCTCCGGGCAAATCGGGCATGAACTGGCCGTCTCTCTCAGGCGCGATTTCACCGAAGACGACTTGTCAGCCGAAACCCGCGACAAGTGAATGAGAGCGACCAGCTACATCGTGCCGACCTCCTGGATGCCGGGGAGACACAGCAGGCGGTCGAAGGTTCGGAGATTGTCTATCTGACCGCCGGCCTGCCGATGGATTCAAGGCTATGGGTCGAGCAATGGCCGGTGATCATGAAAACGTGATCGACGCCTGCGCTGTGCATGGTGCAAAGCTGGTATTCTTCGACAACACTTACATGTATCCACAGACCGCCGACGCTCAGACGGAAAGCACGCCCTTCCTGCCCTATGGCGCAAAAGGGCGCGTGCGAGCGACGATCGCCGAGGAACTCCTTACGGCGATCGATCGAAACCGGCTGAGCGCGATGAATTGCCGGACTCCCGAATTCTATGGCCCGGGGAAGACACAAAGCATCACCAATAGTGCGATCATCGAACCCTTGGTTCAAGGTAAGACCGCGAGGGTATTCCTGCGCGACGACACCTTGCGCACCTTGATCTATACGCCTGACGCGAGCCGCGCGATGGCCATGCTAGGCAACACATCCGATGCTTACGATCAGACCTGGCATCTGCCCTGCGATGATGACCGGCTGACCTATCGCGGGTTCATTCATCTGGCCGCGGAACAATTGGGCGCCCAACCTCGATACCAGGTACTCAAGCGCTGGCAGTTGGTGGCTGGTCTCTTCAACAGCACCATCCGAGATGCTGCGGAGTTGCTGCCGAGATATGCGGTGGACAACATTTTTGTCTCGGACAAGTTCAAGGCACGATTTCCGGACTTCCGCGCCACGAGGTATCGCGAAGGCCTGGCTTCGATTGTGCGCGCGCAAACGCGAAGATAAGTCGCGATTTCGTAGCGGTCATGGGGCCGCCACGGTGCGCCGGCAAGATAAGCGCTTTCCAATCTCCCTATGCCGGCTGTCACTTGCTGTTCGCGTTCTTCCGGCGTGTCTCCCAGCCCTTGCGCGCTGCGGCGGATCGTTGTTCGGCCGAACCCGATCGGTGAGCCCGACCACCACGCGAGGAGGAGGCGTACGTATCCTCCTTCCCGCGACCAGATCCTGACTTGTTGCCGCCCCCGGACTCCTTGTTGACCGTCGCCCAGGCCCGACTCTCCGCTTCCTTCCGGGGAGTGCCGCGCTTTTCATACCCTTTTTCGATATGCTCGGTCTTGCGTTTCTGTTTATCGGTATAGCTGCTCTTGTCGCCTCTGCGCATAAGCCGTCTCCATATTGCCACCCATGCGAACACCCCCTCAGGTCAACTGTCGGTTTCCGTCGGTCGGCGCGACATGCCGGATACCAATCCGAACCCCGTCCCGGCGCGGCTCGTGCTGTTCGCGCTAGCCGCGCTGATCGCCGACGTCGTCACAGTCGCGATTGAGTTCGGCCCGATCCTTCGGGGGCAATGGTTCTGACGGGGCTGCAAACCCTGATAGAAAGGATCGATGCCTAGAAGCGGATTGAGGCCATCAATTCTTCGAGCTTGCCGCAGGAAGCTTCAGAATCATATTCTCCCTTGATACGCAGCTTGGGGTTAACAAGGCCGCGGGCAGCCGCCTGCGAGGTCACAGGAACTTCGGCACCCAGGTCCGAGTTTTTCTCCGGTGTCGCTGAGGCGGCGGAGCACAACTCCATCGATCGATTTTCGCGCTATCGAGCGCCCGGCGAAATCACCGTCGCCTTCCGCGAAACCGAAGCTGATCTCGGCCCGATAGCCTGGTCCTTCGACAACACGAAGCTGCGCGTCGCCCTGAAGCGCCATCACCTTTGCCGAGGTAGCCTCGATCGTGCAGCACCCGTCTATCGTGATCGCTTCCGGCCGCCGGACTTTTGGATGAGCAAAGCCCTCGCGGTCGATGGTCCCATATTTCTTTACGGCGCCGCCTTTCAGAGCAGGGGAACCGCTTTCGCGGCCCCCCTCCCCCACATGCCGCGAGGGCGGCGGCGACAGCCAACGCTATGATTTCTCTAGCGCGCGCCATATACACTCACCATCCGTTGTCGCTCGTCAGCGCATATCGTGCGCTTGATCGTTCCGCGAGGCACAGATGCTGCCATGATGCATGGGCAGGTGTTGCCGTCGGTGCGATGGTTGAAACCAATCGCGTGGCCGAACTCGTGCAAGATGGCGGTCTGATAATCGGTTCGGCCGATCCCGCCACGACGCGAAAGGAGATCGCGATGATCAGTGCGGATCTAGGACAGCAGCTTGAGCACTTCGTCGCCCAGCTTGTAGCTTCGCGATCCGCACGGCTGAAGAAGCGCGGGCCTATCTCGAACATCCCGTGCTCGGTCCCCGTTATCTGGAATGTGTCGAGACGCTGCAGGGCCTGCCGGACAGCGACCCGGTGACTGTATTGGGCGAGATCGACGCGATGAAGCTGAGATCTTCGCTGACCCTCTTCGAGTCGGCAAACCCCCATCCGCTGTTCTCCGCCGCGATCGACCGCTGGTTCGAGGGCGCACGCGATCCTTTGACACTTCGGCTGCTCGCGTCCGAATGAGCCGTGCAACCCAGGACTGCGGACCATTGCCAAGCAATGCCAAGTCCGTTGCCCATGGGCCTATTTGTCTGCCACTAGGCAGGCGACCTGCAAATGCTCTCCGGCAGCGGAGAAGCTCGAGGCTGATCTGTGAGCGGGGAGTCTCAGGGAATTACGGTTCGCGATGACCCGAGCCGCGGCCCCAGACCTTAAAGCGCGCAAAACGGGATGCATAGCGCTCCGGGCTCTCGTCGCGGAGATCGTTCAGGCTCGAAAAGTCCAGCTTGCAAGCCGCGTCGATCAACATAGCGCCAAGCGCCTCGTTGGGCTCCTCCCAGTCCGGCCCATTCGAGAGCATGGTCCGCCGCTCGCCATCCGATCGCTCGAGTGACAATCGGGTCTGCTGGAACGCGCGCTTGGCGCAGTCCACGTTAAGCTGCGCTATTGTCTTGATGCTGCGCTTCTTCGACCCTGCGAAGGAAACGAGCGTGACGTGCAGGACGTTATCGGCATCCCGTCCGATCGAGTCGCGATCGATGCCGGCCAGTTGAACGGAGTCCCCTGTCCTGACAGGCTCTCCCATGAACCAGTGGTTCGCCCATGCCGGCGCCGATATCGCGGAGGCGACAGCAAACGCCGTAATGCAATGAAACCGGTTTCGTATCGACGCACGGGTCATCCGGCAGGTCTATTGTGCGGGCTATGGGAAGGCAATGAGGCGTTGACACGGTACTGCAAGGCAGGCTGTCGACAAGGCCTTGAGATCGATGTTTTTCGGATCGGCCTCTTAACCGTCGAGGCCCAATTTTGACCGAAAAACCACCGAATTTCGATCTCCTTTCATCATACTCTTTCGTCACGAACTACGATATGGTAGAAAGGATGACAGTTTTCTAGAAAGGTGCATGATGAGCCTCAACATCAAAGACCCCGAGGCCCACCGGCTCGCACAAGCCATCGCCCAGGCAACCGGCCAGAGCATGACCCGCGTGGTGACGGAGGCGCTGCGCGAGCGTCATGCGCGGATCGAGCGCCGCAAGGGCAAGGCCAGTGTCGCGGAACTGCTGGCGATCGCCGGCCGCGCCGCCGCGCACGTCAAGCGGCCCTATGCCAACCATGCCGATCTGCTTTACGACGAAAACGGCCTGCCCAAATGATCCTCGACACATCGGCCTTGGTCGCCATCCTCTATCGCGAACCCGAATCGGAATCTTTCGTCCAGGCGATCCACGACGCCGACGCTTGCCGTATCAGCGTCGCAAGCTATGTCGAGTTGTCGATGGTCGTTGAAACCCAACTCGGTCCGGAAGGGATGCGCCAGGCCGAAGCCTTCTTCCGGCGTGCGGGCATCACCATCGAGCCGGTGACGGTCGAACATGGCGAGCTGGCGCGGCAAGCGTTTCTCGACTTCGGCAAGGGCCGCCACAAGGCCGGCCTGAACTTCGGGGACTGCTTTTCCTATGCGCTGGCGAAGGCGAACGGCGAGCCCCTGTTGTTCAAGGGCAATGATTTTCCCATGACGGACATAGAGGCTGCCCTGTGACCGAGACGCGCGCAGGGCCGAAGGTCGCGGATTTCCTCCTCGCTGCAATGCACGACCTTCAGGCGCGTGATCGCAGCGCGCCTGGCAAGGCCGTTCAAGCACTCCACGATCGTTCATAATGCGAGGATCCAGGTTGACGTCGCCCGATGCCCCATCTGCCACCAAGCGCCCCTCGATTTCCGAACGTCTGATCTTCGCGCTACCTGCCGCCCTGATCTACGGCACATTATTATATTTCGTGGTCTGGAACCCGCGGACCCCCGCCCTGCCCTTCATCGCCGGTCTCCTATTCTTCCCGATGGCGATCACCAGTGTCGCCACCATTCTGGCGGACCCGCGTGGAGAAGGGAGCACATGGCGCCACATCAAGATCGGCTGGATTTGCATAACGCTGTTCATCGTGCTCGCGATCATCCTGCTGCGCGAGGCCGGCATTTGCGCCGTGATGGCCGCGCCTTTCTTTTATGCGGGATCGGCGCTGGGGTCGTGGATCTCCAGCCTTGCGCTGCGCAAGTTGCGTTCGCGTTCACGCTCGGTCGTATCATGCGTCGCCATCCTTCCGCTGGTCGGCTTACCCCTAGAGCCGGGCATCCCTGCGCCTGCGATCGAGCGCCAGGTGCAGACCATCATCGACATCAACGCACCGCCCGAGACGGTCTGGCGGAGTACGGTTGAAATTCCAGAGGTTCGCCCAAGCGAGCTCAAGTGGACCTTCAGCCACAATATCGTCGGTATTCCAAGGCCAGTGGACGCCCGTTTGGCAGGTCATGGCGTGGGATCCGTCCGTCACCTCCGCTGGACGCGAGGCGTCACGTTCGAGGAGGTGGTCACCGGATGGCGGCAGGACCGCTATCTGGCGTGGGATTTCCGGTTCGGGCCGAAATCCATTCCGGAAGCCGTCGAAGGACATATCAGCGTCGACAGCGACTATCTGAAACTGGCCGGCGGAGACTACCGCCTTGATCCGCTGCCGGGCGGCCGGACACGGCTCACGCTGACGACGCGCTACGTCATCGCCACCCCGATCAACGCCTATTGCACCTGGTGGGGGCAGATCTTCCTGAACGACTTCCACGGGACCGTGCTGAACGTCATCCGCCATCGGGCTGAAGCGGAGGCCAGCCGGCTGTCATGACCCGGGTCGAAAGGTGATGATCTCGGATAGACGGGGATAGGCGGCCTGCCAGCCTTTCGACGTGATCCCGAAGGCCAGGACCAGAAGGGCGACCGCGCCGAGGGCCAGAAAGCCCGGGGAGACACTCTGCGAAACAAGCGCGGCGAAGCCAAGCAAACACGCCAGGGTGGCCGCTGCGGCGAGCCAGAGAATCCGACGCGGCGTCTTCATCGCTTGCCAGGTCTCCGGGTCAATCCCGGCCTCGACAAACACATCCGGGTGAAAGCGCAGGCCCTCACGGCGGGCCAGGTGCTGGAGCATGGCGACCCTGACGGCGTGGGCATTGCGAAAGCGCAGGCAACGCAGGACGTCTTCCCGCAACTGCAACGGCAGGCTGCGTTCCACCAGACTGCCCTCTGGCATCCTGTACCAGAACGTCATGCGCGGATTGAGCGCGCGATAGCGCATGGACGATGTTCCGATGTCATAGGCCCGCTCGGGATTGCGAACGACATGCTCCCAGGCGATCATCCTTGCATTCCCGACCTCGGTTGCTCGCGCCGGGTCGGCCCATCACCATAGCCAATCCCGCTGGCGCTCACCTGGAACCATGCGCCGGGGTGCAGACCCCGCCGGATGAGGTTAACTGCGAGCCCGGCGGCAAGCGCCACCGCCATCGCGATCAGCAGCATGATGAGGCCATCGCTGCCTGGATTTCGGTTGGGCGCCCCGGCCGCCGCCACCGGCAGCCAGAATGCAAAGCCGAGAAACGGCACCGCCGCACCGAAGCACAGGCAACGGGTTCCTCGCAGATCCGCGATGCCATCGACGATTTCGGGTGTTTGATGAGGTGCTACGGTATAAGTGATCATCCACGGCACATACCGCACTTGAAAAGATACGACATATCTCTTCGCGCGGCACGGACAGAAGCCGGATGAAAAGGGGCCGACGCATCGGCCAGCCCCTTTCACGCTCAATAATCCATCGCCGGCATGGCCGCTGCGGTGGTCTTCTCTTCCTTCGGCGCTTCTGCGACGAGCGCCTCGGTGGTGATGAGCAATGAGGCGACCGAGGCGGCGTCCTGAAGCGCCGTGCGCACGACCTTGGCTGGATCTATCACGCCCGCCTTGACCAGGTCCTGATATTCGCCGGTGGCGGCGTTGAAGCCCCAATTATAGTCCTCGGCTTCGAGCAACTTGCCGACGATCCAGGCGCCGTCCTCGCCGGCATTCTCGGCGATCTGGCACGCAGGCGCGCGCAGCGCGCGCCGCACGATGTCGATACCGGACTGCTGGTCGTCATTGGCCGCCTTGAGGCCGGCAAGCAAAAGCCCGATATCCTGCCCACCACGTCCGCGCCTGTTCAGCCCAGGAGCGCAATCAGGCGCTCGGCCGCCCGCATCGCGCCAAATGTCAGGAGCAGGCACACAAGGATCATCGCGATGAAGCCCGCCGCTTCGATCCAGCCTGCCGTTCGCCCCATGACGAGCACCGCCGCGGCGAGGCTGCCCGGTCCCGCGATCAGCGGAAAGGCCAGCGGAAATACCGCTATATCCCCCGGCCGCTCGGCATCCTGCTTCTCTCCTTCGTTGAGCGACGAAAGACCCGGGCTGGAGAAGGTAAGCGTCAGCGCCTGGAGGAACAGCAGCAGACCTCCAGCTACCCGAAACGCCGGCAGCGAAATGTCCAGCAATGAGAGCACGAACGCCCCGCCGATCGCGAACAGGAGCAGGACGAGTCCGGCGATCATCACCGAACACAGCGCGAGGCTGCGGCGATCGCCGCGATGCACGCCCGCGGTGAGGCTGGCGAAGACCACCGCCGTCTCGACCGGACCGATCATGACGAAGAGGGTCACGAAGCTCGACAGAATCGATGGGGCAGCGTGCATGATATCAAGCGGGATCGCAGACGATCGGCGCGCGCTACGCGCGCCAATCAAATCCATGAAAAAGCGAATGGGAGAGCGGCACCAAGGGCCGCTCTCCGGGTTCAAATGGTAGAGGGCGCAGCCGGGGGCGGTGTCACGACGGCATGGTTGATCAACATCGTCCTGGCCGACCCGCTGCCGCCCGCCACAGGCGTCGACATCTTACCATCGGCAGCGCAATCGCCCGAACTGGCCGAGATCAGCTTCGGCTGCTGGTCGGAGCCCTGCGATGTCAGCCGCCAGCTATGAGAGCAGACGCGGCTGCCGTCACCGATCGAGACGAAGCGATAACTGACTGTTCCGGCGGGCAGGTTGCCGAATTTCGCGAAGTCAAGCTGCCCACCGTGGTCGCGCAGTCCCGCCTGAAGCGCCTGGACCTGGCGCAACATCGCGGCAGACTGCCGGTCCATGTCGGCGGCGATCCGGTCGAACAGGGCGAAGGGGGCGATCATCGACGGATCGGCGAATGCCACCGGCATGAACCGCGTCCCGGGCTCTACGACAACCCTTGGCGCGACATCGCCCTTATATTCGATCCGGGCCAGCGAGCCGTCGGGCAGGTCGACGGTCATGACCCGACTGTCATTCCCAGCCGCCAGAGCCGTTCCCGCAACGGCGAGCGACGCTACGCCGGCAAGGGCGGCTGTCCGAGGTGACTTTCGCATCAATCGTCCTTTCATTGCTGGTTGATAAGAAGGTGAAATCTATCCCGTCATGCTGAACCCTGGATGGCCTGCTCTGCTGCGCCAGCCTGACAGGCCGCGCAACGGCGCGCTTGCGGTGCTGGCGGCCACCAGTGCCGGGCCGGGGATTGCTCCGTCGGCGCGCGAACGGCCAGCGATCGTTGATCGGATGGCTGTCCACGGACTGAGAACCCCAGCCCCTCGCGCCGGCAATAAGCCACCGCCACATCGCGATCGGGGAAACGCAACTCGATCGTCTCGAGCGGATCGCTGCCGCCGGTCCAGCCTGTCAGGGGATCGGCGATCGGGCGCCAGCGCGGCGCGAAACGCACCCGCCATTGCCCGCGCCGGGCTCGACCGGCCTGATGGACGGCGAGCGGCAATGGCTCGATCACGGCATGGGCGTCGGATGGAAGCGCGTTTCCGGCGCGGGGGCGAGCCTGATTGTCGTTGGCGATCGACCCGGAACCGAAGTTCCGGGCCACGTCGTCACGCCGCCTTGCCATTGATCGGGATACGGCGGACATCCTCGTTCGCCGCCTCGGTCTTCGGCAGGGTAACGGTGAGCACACCGTTCCTGAAGCTCGCGCTCGCCTGGTCGCGATCGACGCCTTTGGGCAGGCCGATGCGCCGCTCGAAACGGCCATAGCTGCGTTCGGAATAGCCGCGGTCCTTGTCCTCGACCTCCGAGCGCTTCTCGCCGCGCAGCGTGAGCGCGCCTTCCTCGACGCTGATCTCGACATCCTTCTCGTCGAGGCCCGGCAGTTCGGCTGTGACGCGCAGTTCCTTATCGGTTTCGCCAAGCTCAACATGCGGCCAACCGGCGGCGCGATCGAAGCCTGCGAGCGTGGGCGCGCCGAAGCCACGAAAGGCATCGTCGAACAGGCGATTCACCTCGCGATGGAGCGAGAGCAACGGATGGGAATCAGTGTCGCGGTCACGCGCCGCGCTGACCGGAACGGGAAGCCGGTTTTCCTGCCGGCTCCAGGGAATGAGATCACGAAAAGCCATGATGGTCATCTCCTTTTCTGGCTGGAAGGGCCATGGCCTGCCGGCCCGTCAAGGGAGCGGCGCCGGCAGACCGGTTGTCGGATCAGGCCGCTTCGCGGGCCTTGTCCTTCGGCGCCTCGATCCGATCATTGGCAGCCGCGCTGCCGCTGATCTCGATCCGGCGCGGCTTCATCGCCTCGGGCACCACCCGCTTGAGCGCGATGCTGAGCAGGCCGTTCTCGAAGCTGGCATTGCCTGCTTCGACGAAGTCGGCGAGCTGGAAGCGCCGCTCGAACGGGCGCGCGGCGATGCCCCGGTGCAGATATTCGCCCTTGCCATCGTCCTCCGCGCGCTTGCCGGTGACGGTGAGCAGGTTCTGCTGGGCGACCACCTCGATGTCCTCGGGACGGAAGCCGGCAACCGCCAGCGTGATGCGATAGCTGTCCTCGCCATCCTTCACGATGTCGAAGGGCGGATAGCCGTCATCTTCACGCGCGCCTGCCTCGAGCAGGTTGAACAGCCGGTCGAAACCGACCGTCGAGCGCCTGTACGGCCCAAAATCAAAATTGGTTCTCATCTCCAAATCCTCCAACTGAAGCAATTTGGGCATGAGAAGCGCCGGGAATGGAGAGCCGGCGCCCTCTATGTCCAGCCGGACCCGGAATTGGCACCCGGCGGAACAGAATTAGGAAATACCGTGATGGGTTCAAGAGATTATTTTCAAATTTAAGAGGCGGCACGAAGCCATCGCCGCCGCGCCAAAGAGGGTGCCGGCAGGAAGTACAGGGACGCGGTTGTCGCAATGTCCCGGTCATTTTAGCCATAGGCTTCAGGCCGAACTTGATCGTGATTCCGAAATCCTTGGGCAAAGCCTTTTGGTGTCCCTCGAATGGAGTGTTGAGCGCGGCCTTCAACTCGATGAGGACACGCTGCTTGCTCGATCCCTTCATCGTGCCAAGGCGGCGTTGCCAGCCTCGCACGTCAGCTCGATAGCATCCCTCACGGCGATATTGGGGTCAATCCCAGCGCCGCCGGACTCTTGCTGCTCGAACCACTCGTTCGCTTTGCCGAGCGCCTGCTTCCGGTTAAGGATCGTATCGCCGTTTGCGGCCGACAGATCATCCGCGGTGCCGAGAGCTTTTTTCAAACCATGGCTGGCGGGGAAAGTGATGACGCCCTTGTTTAAGGTGACAGTTGTGCGAATGCGCTCAAACCACCCACATGCGTCAAAGGGATAAACAGGAAAGAGAACTACAGGCGTGTTGGCCCCAATCGATCAGCCATCAGCGCGACGCAGGGAATCACTGAAAAGCCGAGCAGCGCCGGCCCGCCAAGACGCATGAAGGAGCGGAAGCATACGCTCGGGCGACCGCTCAGCGCCTGATCGTGATGCCGGTCCATGGCCCCGCTCATAATCGGCAATGCAGCCTCAGGCGGGTTCCGGTCGATCGATGAGTCCGCTATCGAGCAGAGGCGCGGCATCGATATGCTGTGCATTCATGAGCATCGCCAAACGTTCGACGGCGGCCAGGATCATCGCCTGTTCCCATTGCGGTAGATCCGCGAAACGATGCGTGAAGGTCGTCTGCAACAGGTCCGGAGCATCGGCGAGAGCGGTTTTGCCCGCGGGCTGAGCGGAGAGAATGAACTGGCGCTTGTCCCTTTCGCTGCGCTGGCGTTGCACGAAGCCGAGTTCCTGCAATCGGTCGACGATCGCGGTGATCGTCGCCTGGCTGAACTGGAGGGCGTTGGCGATCGTTCCGGGGGTTGCCGAATCGCGGGAGTCGATTTCGCGCAGGACGAGCCATTGCGACGGGGTGAGACCGGTCGTGCTGGCAAGGCGGCGGCTGCCGATTTCGGTGGCGCGCAGCACGCGGCGCAGGGCGCGGAGCGTCAGGGAGGCGATCTCTGAATCCATGAATGAAGTATAGAAGGCTCGGGGTTTTTTCGCCATGGAAAATCCTTTGGGAATCGAAGGAGTTTGCGCTTCATTCATTCAGTGAAAGACTCTTTGAAAGCCGCGAAGGTTGAAAATCGAGTCTAAACCGTTATATACGGCGCCACAGACATGACGGGGTCGGGCAGGCTCCATAGAATATACTTCGGGAGATGAATAATCATCAATTCCAAGTCCGACGCGGCGCTGGCGCCGCCACGGAAGTCCGCGTGCCCGTCGCGGCGCGCGCGGCCAGAAGAGTTTCAGTTGCGCCCGCCCGTGGCGACCGACGGGCCTTCGATCACCAGGCTGATCGCGCATTGCCCGCCGCTGGATGCCAATTCGGCCTATTGCAACCTGCTGCAATGCACGCATTTCGCCGAGAGCTGCATCGTTGCCGAGCATGGCGGCGAGGGCGGGATCGCCGGATGGGTTTCGGGCTATCGCCCGCCGTCCGACCCGGAGAGCTTCTTCGTCTGGCAGGTCGCCGTTTCACCGGCCGCGCGGGGACACGGGCTGGCCGGACGCATGATCGAGGCGCTGCTGGATCGTCCGGCGGCGGCGGGCGTCACCCACCTCATCACCACGGTGACGGAAGACAACCGCGCGTCCTGGGCCCTGTTCGAGGGGCTGGCGCGGCGGTGGAACGCCCCGCTGGCCAAAAGCGCGCTGTTCGAGCGCGAAACCCATTTTGCCGGCGCCCATGCCACCGAATGGCAAGCGCGCATCGGTCCGCTGCCGCGCTGACCGCACCCCATCCTCAAGGAGAATTGGCGACATGATCACCACCCTTCCGCAACCCACGAAACGCAAACCGGACACCGCCATCTATGAGCGCCTGGAATCCGCCGTGCGCAGCTATGCCCGATCGATGCCACGGCAGTTCGCCAGGGCGGAAGGCGTCTGGATGCACGACAATCAGGGCGGCCGTTATCTGGATTTCCTGTCGGGCTGCTCCACGCTGAATTACGGTCATAACCATCCGGTCCTGAAAAGCGCGCTGATGGACTATATCGCCGGGAACGGCATCACCCATGGCCTCGACCTGCACACGGACGCCAAGGCCGATTTCCTGGCGGCGCTGGAACAGGTGATCCTCAAACCCCGGGGCCTGGACTATCGCGCGATGTTCACCGGACCCACCGGAACCAATGCGGTGGAAGCGGCGATCAAGCTGGCCCGCAAGGTGACGGGCCGGGAACTTGTGATCGCCTTCACCAACGGCTTTCATGGCATGACGCTGGGAGCGCTCGCCTGCACGGGCAATGCCGCCAAGCGCAGCGGCGCGGGCATTCCGCTCTCGCACGTCGCGCATGAACCCTTCGAGGATTATCACGGGCCGCAGATCGATACGGCCGAATTACTCGAGCGCCGCCTTGCCGATCCGTCGAGCGGCCTGGATGCGCCGGCCGCCATCCTGGTGGAGACGGTGCAGGGCGAAGGCGGACTCAACGCCGCATCGCCGGAATGGCTGCGCGAGATCGCGGCCATCGCCAAACGCCACGGCGCGCTGATGATCGTCGATGACATCCAGGCGGGCTGCGGCCGCGCGGGCAGCTTCTTCAGCTTCGAAGGCATGGGCTTTACCCCCGACATCGTCACCATGGCGAAGTCGCTGTCCGGCATGGGCCTGCCCTTCGCGCTGGCGCTGTTCCGGCCCGAACTGGATCAGTGGTCGCCCGGCGAGCATAACGGCACCTTCCGGGGCAACAACCACGCCTTTGTCACGGCAGCCGCGGCGCTGCGCCATTTCTGGAGCGACGGACAATTCCAGCAGGATATCGCCCGCAGGAGCCGGATGCTGGAGCGGCGGCTGGATGCCATGGCGTCCGAGCATGGCCTGTCGACACGCGGCCGGGGCATGATACGCGGCATCGACATAGGTTCGGGCAAGATCGCCCAAGCCGTCACCGCCGCCTGCTTCGCGCAGGGACTGATCATCGAAACCAGCGGCGCCCATGACGAGATCGTCAAGGTGCTCGCGCCCCTCGTGATCGACGACGCCGTGCTGTCGGCGGGACTCGACATCCTTGAGGAGAGCATCCGCGCCGCGCTGCCGCTCGCCTATGGCGTGGCCGCGGAATAAGGAAAGGGATTATCGGCCATTTTCCGCCATTCAATATCCGTCATCCCAGCGAAAGCCGGAATCTCATTTAGGCATGCCAGCTTTCGCTGATGGAAGAGGGAAGGCTGCAACGCCCGAAAACCACCCACCCCCCCCCATTCCAAGCAAGGGTTTGTAAACGCCGTAATCGCTTAAGGAAAAGGAGACACCATCAATGATCGTCCGCAAACTCCAGGCGGTCCGCAAATCGGACCGCAATGTCCAGTCGAAGCAATGGGACAGCGCCCGCCTGCTGCTGAAGGACGACAATATGGGTTTTTCCTTCCACGTCACGACCATGTACGCGGGCGAGGAACTGCACATGCACTACCAGAACCATCTGGAAGCGGTGCTGGTGCTCAAGGGCACCGGCACGATCGAGGATCTGGGCGCGGGCGTCACCCACCAACTGGCGCCCGGCGTCATGTATGCGCTCAACGCCCATGACAAGCATGTCGTGCGGCCCGTCACCGACATATTATGCGCCTGCGTGTTCAATCCGCCGGTCACGGGCCGGGAAGTGCATGACGAAAGCGGCGCATATCCCGCCGCGGCGAACATGGTTCGCGAGGGCGAACTCACCAGTTAAGACACAGGCAGGGGGAAGTCCCATGAAAGACGTCTACCCGTCCCGCCGCGCCCTGGCGGCGGAGTTCCTGCCGCGCCTCGATCCGGTCGTCCACGGCAACTGGAGCGAAGATGCGCCGCTGAGCGCCGGACAGGCGGCGCAGTTCGACCGCGACGGCTATCTGGTGCTTGAGGACATGTTCCCGGACGAGGAGGTTGCCTTCCTGCAAGGCGAGGCGCGCAAGCTGTTGGCCGATCCCGACGCGCTGGAGGCAGAAACCGTCATCACCGAGCCGGGCGGCCGGGAGGTGCGGTCCATCTTCGCGATCCACGCGCAAAGCCGCGCGCTGGCGCGGCTGGCCGCCGACGAGCGCCTCGCCGGAGCGGCCCGCTTCCTGCTGGGGGATGAGGTGTACATCCACCAGTCGCGGCTCAACTACAAACCCGGTTTTCAGGGCAAGGAGTTCTATTGGCACAGCGATTTCGAGACATGGCATGTCGAGGACGGGATGCCGCGGATGCGGGCATTGTCCATGTCGGTCCTGCTGGCCGAAAATACGCCGCATAACGGACCGCTGATGCTGATCCCCGGATCGCATCGCGCCTTCCTGACCTGCGTGGGCGAAACGCCCGAGGATCATTATCGCATCTCCCTCAAGAAGCAGGAATATGGCGTGCCGGACGAGGACAGCCTGGCCGAGCTGGCGCACAGGCACGGGATCGTCGCGCCGACCGGCAAGCCGGGATCGGTCGTGATCTTCGACTGCAACGTCATGCATGGATCGAACGGCAACATCACGCCCTTCCCCCGCGCCAACGCCTTCCTGGTCTATAATGCCGTCAGCAACCGGCTGGCCGCGCCCTTCGGCGTGGAAAAGCCGCGCCCCGAGTTCATCGCCGCGCGCGGCGAGCCAAAGGCGATCCGGCCGATATCCGGCCCGCTGATGGAAGCGGCGGCGGCATGAAGGGCGCCCATAGCGCCAGGTCGCGCAAATGACGACGTGACCCAGGGACAGACGAGATGAATGCGATTGCACCCGCTGCCGCCGCGCCGGCCCCTGCCCCCCCGGCACAGGACGCCGCCTTGCGCCGCGCCATCGCCGCATCGGCCATGGGCAATGCGACCGAATGGTTCGATTATGGCATCTATGCCTATGGCGTGACCTATATTTCCGCTGCCCTGTTTCCCGGCGACACGGACGAAGCGGTGCTGTTCGCGCTGGCGACCTTTGCCATATCCTTTCTGGTGCGGCCGTTGGGCGGTCTGTTCTGGGGGCCGCTGGGCGACCGGCTGGGGCGCAAGTCGGTGCTGGCGCTCACCATATTGCTGATGTCGGCCGCGACGCTGTGCGTCGGCCTGATCCCCGACCATGCCGCCATCGGATTCTGGGCGCCGGCGCTGCTGATCCTGCTGCGCATGGTGCAGGGCTTTTCCACCGGCGGCGAATATGGCGGAGCGGCGACCTTCATGGCCGAATATGCGCCCGACGCGCGGCGCGGCTTCCATGGCAGCTTCCTGGAGTTCGGGACGCTGGCGGGCTTTTCGCTGGGCGCATCGCTGATGCTGGGATTTTCGTTGCTGCTGGGAGAGGAGGCGATGCACGCATGGGGCTGGCGTATCCCGTTCCTGATCGCCGCGCCCATGGGGCTGATCGGCATGTATCTGCGTTCGAAGATGGAAGACACACCGGTCTTCCGCGCGGCGGCCAGCCTGCATGACAACGGGCCAGCCTCGCCCGGCCTGGCCCTGCTGACACGGCGGCACTGGCGGCCGATGCTGGTGGTCGGCGGGCTGGTCGTGGCGCTCAACGTCGTCAACTATACGTTGCTGAGCTACATGCCGACCTATCTGCAACGGCGTATCGGCCTGTCGCCCGACGAGGCGCTGATCGTCCCGATCATCGGCATGCTGCTGATGATGGTCTTCCTGCCCTTCGCCGGCGGGTTGTCCGACAGGGTCGGGCGGCGGCCGATGTGGCGCGTGTCGCTGATCGGGCTGCTCGTCGGGGCGGCGCCGCTCTATATGCTGATGGCGACCGGACTGGCGGGCGCCATCGCCGGCTTCGTCCTGCTGGGCCTGCTCTATGTGCCGCAGCTTGCGACCATATCGGCGACCTTTCCCGCGCTGTTCCCGACGCAGGTGCGCTTCGCGGGCTTTGCCGTCGCCTATAATGTGTCCACGTCGATCTTCGGCGGGACGGCGCCCGCGATCGGCAGCGGCCTGATCGGCCTGACGGGCAATGACCTGATGCCGGCATTCTACATGATGCTGGCATGCGCCGTGGGTCTTTTCGCGCTGCGCTTCATGCCGGAGACGGCGGGGCGGTCCCTGTATGACGATCCCTTCGCAGCGGGGGGGCATATCGGCGGCAAGGAAGCTCCGCGCGGGAAAATCGATCCGTCCTAGTCGCGTCCGTACACGTCGGGCCGAAACGCCACCCCATCCTTGCCCGACGCCGCGGTCAGATAGGTGAGATAGACCGGCACCGGCTGCGGCAGCGGCCTGTGTTGTTCCGGCGTGTCGGAATCGGTCGTCAGCGTCTTGCCGAAGAACCATTTGCCCAATCGCGGCGCGTCCTCCAGCCGCACGCAGCCGTTGCTGAACTGCCGCGCGGGCTTGCCGAACAGATCGCGCGAGGGCGTGTCGTGCAGATAGATGCCAAGGTCGTTGGGGAACATGAACTTCATCCGCCCCATGGAATTGCTCCGCCCCGGCAGCTCCCGCACGCGCAGCTCCTGCCGGCCCGACGCCACCGCCTGCCAGTCGATGCTGCTCTGGTTCAGCTTTTGCGGATTGGCGCTCCAGTCCGAAAGCGCCTCATAATTCATCTTCTGGAGCGAAGCGCCGTCCAGGATTTTGGGCGCGATCTTGCGCTCGACCAGATCGGGCGGCACGTTCCAATAAGGGTTGAGCGTCGCATAGCGGATCATGCCCGCCATCATCGGCGTCTGGCTTTCCTTCGCGCCGACCACCACCTTCATCGTGCCGTCGAGCTTGCCACCGCTATAATACCAGAGCCGCGCCGAAGCCGCGTCCACCACCACATGCCGCACCCATGGCCCCGGCAGCAGCCGTGTCCGCTCCATGTTGAGCGCGAGCGCGCGCGCATAATATTTCGGCCCGCGATTGAGCGCCGTCACCGTCTGCGGCCCCGCGATGCCATCGGGCGTCAGGCCGTGATCGCCCTGGAACGCCTTGACCTTCGCGGCCAGCGCCTTGTCATATCCGCCGCCCGGCGACAGCCCCAGCCGCTCGCGCAGCGCGCCGACGCCCGGCCCCTTCGCGCCCGGCTTCAGTTTCAGCCCCGTGGGCACCGCCACATCGGGCAAATCCGCCCATGTCTTGCCATAGTCCGCGCGCGCGTTGCGCAATTGCATGTAGAAGGGGCTCATCCAGCCAGCCTTCTCCACATAGTCCTCGAACGAAGATGTCACCGCCGCCGCGCGCAATATATCCGCCGGGCCGGGATCGCGCGGCTCCACTTCCGGGTCCAGATAGCGCATCTTCACCGCCCGCGAAGGCGCCCGCATGTCGGCGACCAGCTTCGCGAAACTCTTCGACAGCGCCAGTTCCGCGCGGGCCAGCGCCTTGGGATCGCCGCTGCCGTCCGCATCCTCGATGGCGCGGCGCAGCCCCTTGGGATCGTAATTGCCGGGTTTCAGCCCATCCGCCTCCGCGCTGTCGATCAGCTTCAGCAGCGCATCCGCCTGCGTTCCGACGGCGTCCTTTTCCACCCAGACCGGCCAGAAGCCGCGCGGACCGTAGAAGTCGCGCAGCTTGCCGCCGACCTGCGCGCGGATTTCCGCCGCGACGCTCGACCGCGCGGGGGCTTCCTTCACGGCGGCGTCCTGGGCGCGCGCCATCGGCGCGGCGCCGGCGCTCGCGATCAGGCCAAGGACGAGGATTTGAGGACAGAAAAGGGCGCGGCGGATGCGCCGCGCCCGGAAAGGTCGGGTGATCAGCCGCGTTCTCCCCGGCGGGACGGCATGGGCGGCGGAGGCGGCGGGCAAGGCGGCCCCTGGATCGCGTTATAGATACCGTCGGCGGTGTAATAACCGTCGATGATACCGTCTCCATCGCGGTCCGCCGCGACCGTACCGGCTATCGCACCCGGCCCGAGCGGCGGCGCCGGCGCAACGGGTTCGTCCTTGGTGGAGGCGCAGGCGCTCAGAACGAGCACCCCCGCGGCGGCCAGAGCCATTTGCCGTATATTCATAGCATCTCCCTGTGGCGTCCGCGCGAACGGCGGATGCCCTGCATTACTCGATGCTGCAGGACGCAGCCGACTTTCAACGACCGAAAGCCGGAAAGGATTCCATTACCCAACCGCAATGACGGCGAACCGACCCTTAACCAGGATCAAGCGTTGAAATCCGCCCAATCGGCCGAAGCGATGCCCTGCGCGTAGAGCAGCACCGACAGGTCGCCATGCACGATCTCCGCATCGGCGGCCGCGCGGGTCCTGGGCTTGGCGTGATAGGCAACGCCCAGCCCCGCCCCCTCGATCATCGGGATGTCGTTCGCGCCGTCGCCCACCGCCAGAGTCAGCGCCCGGTCGATCCCGCCAGCGACCGCCGCTTCCAGTTCCGCCCGCTTGCGCGCCGCGTCCACGATCGGCACCGTCACCGTCCCCAGTAAAGCGCCGTCCGCGATCTCCAGCACATTGGCGACCGCGCCGTCGAAGCCGATCTCTTCGGCCACCGGCCCGGTGAAGCGCGTGAACCCGCCGGACACCAGCAGCGTCCGCGCGCCCCGCGCCTTCATCGTGCGGACGAGCGCCTTCGCGCCGGCCATGATGACGACCCGCTCCGCGCGGCAGCGGTCGATGGCCGCGTCCTCCAGCCCCTTCAGCAGCGCGACCCGTTCATGCAGCGCACCCGCAAAGTCCAGTTCGCCGCGCATCGCCCGTTCTGTGATCTCCGCGATCTGCGCCTTGATCCCGGCATAATCGGCCAGTTCGTCGATGCACTCGACGGTGATCATGGTGGAATCCATGTCCGCGATCAGCAGCTTCTTTTCGCGCCCTTGGGCGGGCTGGACGATCACGTCCACCGCGCCCAGATCGGCGAGAACAGCCCGCGCCGTCACCGGGTCCGCGCCGAAGAAGATGTCCGCCGCCTTGCCCTCGTCCAGCCATGCGCTATCGACCGGCGCGCAACCGGCGACGGAGAGCCGCCCGACCGCTTCCGCAATATCCCCCTGACTCAAGGACGCACTTGCCACTAAGGTCGCGACGAACATGAACACTCCCGATCCC
>Ga0180219_1000373_pt1 | contig 39131 bp, 31 predicted proteins | sample eDN3rd30CBELigMG_FD_151338 | JGI IMG/M metagenome (GOLD analysis project Ga0180219, IMG submission 151338) | Enriched Miracle-Growth compost microbial communities from Emeryville, California, USA - eDNA 3rd pass 30_C BE-Lig MG (version 2)... ... | reverse complement strand
GAGCGCGCCGAGGGTGCCCACGCGCAGCTCAAGGCCTACCTGATGATGGCGCGGCCGGAGCGGGTCGACGCCGCCTTCCTGGCCCAGGTGCTGAGCCGCGAGGAAGCCGACCGCCCTGGCGTGGCACCCGGCCTGTGGCAAGGGCTGTCGCCCAGCCTGTGGGCGTTCTACGCGCAGCATCTGGCGGCGCACCCCGACTGGCGCATCGAGGCCAGGCCCGCCCTGGTGGCCCAGGCCCGGCAGGTGCTGCTGGGGCAACTGGGCCAGCGCAACGGTGTGGCCAACCTGTACCAGCAGGTGCTGGAGCGGGCGAGCAACAACTACGCCGGCATGACCTTGCTCGACATGGTCGGCGAAACCGATGCCTCGTTCTTGTTCGACACCCCCAACAGCGTACCCGGCGTATTCACCCGGCAAGCCTGGGAAGGCCAGGTCCGCAAGGCGATCGACGAGGTGGCCGAGACGCGTCGCGAGGAAATCGACTGGGTCCTGAGCGACCAGCAGAGCAGTATCGACAGCGAACTGAAGCCCGAGGTGCTCAAGGCCCGGTTGACCGAACGTTACTTCCAGGACTTCAGCGGCGCCTGGCTGGCCTTCCTCAACAGCATCCGCTGGCGCAAGGCGGACAGCCTGTCCGATGCGATCAGCCAGCTCACCCTGCTCAGCGACGTGCGCCAGTCGCCGCTGATCGCGCTGATGAACACCCTGGCCTACCAGGGCAGGACCGAGGTCAGGGGCGAGGCGCTGGCCGACTCGCTGATGAAGTCGGCGCAACACCTGCTGGACAAGGACAGGCAGCCGGTGATCGACCAGAAGAACACCGGGCCGCGAGGCCCGCTGGACGACACCTTCGGGCCGCTGCTGGCGCTGCTGGGCAAGGACAAGTCCGGCGCGGCGAGCGGCGATGACAGCCTGAGCCTGCAGGCCTTCCTGACGCGCGTCACCCGTGTACGCCTGAAGCTGCAGCAGGTCACCAATGCCAGCGACCCGCAGGCGATGACCCAGGTCCTGGCGCAGACGGTGTTCCAGGGCAAGAGCGTGGACCTCACCGACACCCTCGACTATGGCGGCCTGATCGCCGCCAGCCTGGGCGCGGAATGGAGCGGCTTTGGCCGGAACCTCTTCGTGCAGCCGCTCAGCCAGGCCTGGGAGGGCGTGCTGCAACCTTCGTCGCAGAGCCTGAACCGCCAGTGGCAGCGGGCGATCGTGGCCAACTGGCGCCGCGCCTTCGATGGCCGCTATCCGTTCGCCGCCACCGGCAGCGATGCCTCGCTGCCGATGCTGGGGCAGATGATCCGCGCCGACAGCGGGCGGATCGACCAGTTCATCAAGGCCCAACTGGGCGGCGTGCTGCACAGGGAGGGCAACCGCTGGGTGCCGGACAGCGCTCACAGCCAGGGGCTGCACTTCAACCCGCGGTTCCTCGAGGCGGTCAATCAGCTCAGCGAGCTGGCGGACATCCTCTACACCGATGGCGGCATGGGGATGACCTTCCAGCTCCAGGCCAAGCCGGTGCGCAACGTGGTGGAAACCACCCTGATCCTCGATGGCGTGACGCTGGAGTATTTCAATCAGGTGGAAAGCTGGCAGCAGTTCACCTGGCCGGGCGGCAGCGACCATCCGGGCGCCTCGTTGAGCTGGACCAGCATCAAGGGCGGGGCGCGGCTGTTCGGGGACTACACCGGCACCTGGGGGCTGATCCGCCTGCTGGAACAGGCGCAGGTGACCGCCCTGGACGACCGCGGCACCCGTTTCGAGCTGGTGCTCGGCGCCCCGGACCAGCTGCCGCTGACCTGGCAGCTGCAGACGGAACTGGGGCGTGGCCCGCTGGCATTGCTGCAACTGCGTGGCTTCACGCTGCCGGAGAATATTTTCAACGTGGGGGCGGGGGAGGTCGATCCCTATGCCGTGGCCGCCGAGCCGTTCGAGCCGGCCGGTTTGAATGCACGTGAAGGGATGTAGGACGCACCGATGAGTTTGCAAGGACTGATTTCAACCTGCCTGGAAGGGCAGGACGCCGTGGCCCTGGCGAAGGCCCAGGCGGCCCGCTGGGAGCCGTGGCTGACGCCTATCGGCCAGGCGGCGCCCGTGGGGGAGGACCCCGGCTACGACGATGACTTCCAATGCCTGCGCGAGGAGATCGACAAGCTGTCCGGGGCGGACGTGGAGCGGGTGGCGCAACTGGCGGAGCAACTGCTCAAGCAGCGCTGCAAGGACCTGCGGGTCGCGACCTATTACCTCTGGGCGAGGACCCAGCGCGACGGTGAGGCGGGCCTTGCCGACGGCCTGGAGTTGCTGGCGGCGCTGCTCGAACGCTTCGCCGGGCAGGTGCTGCCGAGCCGCCCGAAGAGCCGGCGCATGGCGCTGGAGTGGCTGGCCAGCGGCAAGGTGCTGGACAGCCTGTCGTTGTTCCCCGAGGTGGTCAAGGCCGAGGCGCAGCGCACGGTCGCGGCGCTGGCCTGGCTGGAGCATGGCGTTGCCGCCTGGCCGGAGGCCGAGCGGCCGGGCCTGGGCGCGCTCTACGGGGCCCTGGCCGCCCGCCTGACGCAATCCGGCGGTGTGAATGCGCTGGTGCCGCAGAACAGCGCCGCGCACACCGAACCCACGCCGCACACGGCCGTGCCGGGGCTGTCGGCCATCAAGTCCGGGCGCGACCTGCTGGACACCGGCAAGGCCCTGGCCGGCTACCTGCGCGACCAGCCCCAGGGCTGGCTGGCGGCCCACCGCCTGCTGACCAGCCTGCGCTGGGACACCGTGCACCAGTCGCCGCCGCAAGAGGCCAATGGCAACACCCGCCTGGCCCCTCCGCGCACGGAGTACCGTGCCCAGCTCAAGCGCCTGTACCTGCAGCAGAGCTGGAGCGAACTGCTGGACCAGGCGGAGCGCATGTACGCCGAGGGGGTGAACCACTTCTGGCTGGACCTGCAATGGTTCCTCTGCCAGAGCCTGGGCAAGCTGGGCATTCCCTACGAGGGCTGGGCGGACATCGTCAAGCGCGACCTGGGCATGTTCCTCGAACGCCTGCCGGGCATCGAACAGTTGCGCTGGAGCGACGGCACGCCGTTCGCCGATGAATCCACGCGCGAGTGGATCATCCAGCACGTGAGCGGCAATCGGCCCACGCAGTGGCCGTCCACGGCCGTTGCGGCGCCTGCGGTGGCGGACGACATCCTGGCCCTGGAGGGCGAGGCACTGGCCCAGGCGGACAGCGACGGCGTCGAGGCGGCGCTGGCATGGCTGGCTGCGCGCCCCGATGCCAGCAGCGGCCGGCAGCGCTGGCTGCTGAGGCTGCTGATGGCGCGGGTGGCGGAGCAGTACGGCAAGAGCGACCTGGCCATCCACCTGCTCGGTGAACTCGACGGCGTTGCGCAGCAGCAGGGCCTGAGTGCCTGGGAGCCGGAGCTGGGCTTCGAGGTCAAGGCGCGCCTGCTCAAGCTGCTGCGTCAGAAGGTCCAGCGCAATGACGTCGACAAGACCGCGCTGGGCCGCCGCATGGAAGGGCTGCTGGCGGCCCTGGTGGCGCTCGACCCCGTACGCGCCGCGGTGCTTTGCGGCTGAGCCCCTCACTACTTTCAGGACCTTTTTCGTGAGCATGGAAAATCTGACGCTGCGTTATTTCGATGCCGAAATGCGCTACCTGCGCGAGGCGGGCAAGGAGTTCGCCGAAGCGTTTCCGGACCGGGCGGCACAGCTCAACCTGGACAAGGCCGGGGCCCGCGACCCCTACGTGGAGCGGCTGTTCGAGGGCTTCGCGTTTCTCATGGGGCGCCTGCGCGAGAAGCTCGATGACGACCTGCCGGAGCTGACCGAGGGGCTGGTGAGCCTGTTATGGCCGCACTACCTGCGCACCATTCCGTCGCTGTCGGTGGTCGAGCTGACGCCGGACCACCGGCAGATGAAGAACTGCGAAGCGCTGCCGGCCGGCTTCGAGGTCATGTCGCAGCCGGTGGGGCCACGGCGTACGCGCTGCCGCTACACCACCACCCAGGACGTCACGCTGTACCCGATGGCCATCGACGCGGTGCGGGTGGCCAGCGAACCGGACGGGCGCTCGGTCCTGAGCCTGCGCTTTGCCTGCAGCCCGCTGGCGGACTGGTCGCAGATCGACCTGCGCCGCCTGCCGCTGTACCTCGATGCCGACGGGCCGCTGGCCAGCGCGCTGCACCATGCGCTGACGCTGAACGCGCAGGCGCTTTATGTCCGGCTGCCGGGCCAGCCCGACCGGCTGAAGCTGGACGGGCACTTCTCAGCGAAGGGGTTTGCCGATGACGATCGCCTCTGGCCCAAGGGTGACGGCGCCTTCAGCGGCTATCAACTGCTCCTGGAGTATTTCACCTTCCGCGAGAAGTTCATGTTCGTCACGCTCTGCGGCCTGGAGCAGATGCCGGTTCGGCCGGGCTTTTCCGGCTTCGAACTGGACGTGGTGCTGAGCGAGCAATGGCCGCATGAGTTCGGGGTGAGCGCCGAGCACGTGCGCCTGCATGCGGTGCCGGTGATCAACCTGTTCGCGCTGGAGGCCGACCCGCTGACGCTGTCGCCGCTGCAGACCGACTACCTGCTGCGGCCGATGCGCCTGCAGGATGGCCACACCGAGATCTACTCGGTGGACAGCGTGACCTCGTCCAGGCAGTCGTCGAATCGCGACTACGTGCCGTTCACCAGCTTCCGCCACAAGGGCGGCATGCTGCGCGACGAGGCGCCGGAGCGCTATTTCCACACGCGGATGAAGCGCGGCGCGAATGGCATGCACGACACCTGGCTGATACTGGGCGGTGAAGGCTTCGATGCCGACCGGCTGGGCCAGAACGAGAGCCTGTCCCTGCGCCTCACCGGCACCAACGGCCAGTTGCCGCGCAAGGCGCTGCAGAGCACCTTGCTGAACGTGCTGGTGAAGTCCCCGCTGAGCGGCCTGCAGGTGCGCAACCTGTGCGCGCCGACCCTGCCGTGCTACCCGCCCAACCAGGACCGTTTCCACTGGCGGGTGCTCAGCCACCTGGGCTCCAACTTCCTGCCGATGCTGGACAACGCCGAGGTGCTGCGCGGCACCCTGGCGCTGTACGACTGGACCCACAGCGAGCTGAACCGGCGCCGGCTGGCGGCCATAGTCGAAGTGCGCCACCACCTGGTCCAGCGCTTCGAAAAAGGCTTCCTGCTGCGCGGCGTGGACATCGAGGTGACGCTGGACGCCAACGGCTTCTGCGGCGAGGGCGACATCAGCCTGTTCGGCGAGATGCTCAATCGCTTCTTTGCCCTGTACGCCGACATCCACCTGTTCAACCAGCTCACGCTGGTCCTGCAACCCACTGGCAAGAGCCTGCGATGGAACGAGAATCACAGTCAGCGTATTCCCGGCTGAAGGCCAGCGGCCTGCTGGAGAGGCTGGCGGGACGCATATCCGAAGCGAACCTGTACCGCTTCTGCCAACTGGTCGAAGCCGCCGCCCCGGACAACCCGCCCCTGGGGAGCACGGCGCGGCCCGGTGACGATGCCGTGCGCTTTCGTCCGCACCCCGGCATGGGGTTTCCCGCCGGCGAGCTCAAGGCCATCGAGTTCGACGAGGAGCATCCGCAACGCCCGGCCACGGTGCGTACCCGGCTGCTGGGCCTGTACGGCGTCGATTCGCCGCTGCCCACCACCTACCTGGACGACATCGCCCAGCGCCGGGAGGGGCACGAAGCGCTGGAGGCCTTCCTCGACATCTTCAACCACCGGATCTTCACCCAGTTCTATCGCATCTGGCGCAAGTACTCCTACCCGGCCACCTTCGAGGCAGGCGGCACGGACAGCACCTCGCAATGCCTGCTGGGGCTGATCGGCCTGGGCATTCCGGGGACGGCCAACCACATCGCCACGCCGGTGTCGCGCTTCCTGGCCTTGCTCAGCGTGATGCGCCTGCCCACCCGCAACGCCGAGGGCATCAGCGCCCTGGTGAAGCTGCTGGCCCCGAACACGCAGGCGCGGGTGACGCCGCACTGGCCGCGCAGGGTGCTCCTGGCGCAGCCCGCCAGCCTGTCGAGGGAACGGCCTGTCAGCCTCTCGCAAGGCACGCCCCTGGGCGCCGTGGGCGCGGATGCCAACAGCCAGGTACGCCTGGAGCTGGTCACCGAGGACCTTGCCGAGGCGCAGGGCTGGTTGCCGGGAGGGCAGTTGCACACTGACCTGCTGGTGCTGCTGCGGGTGTACCTGGGGTGGCGCTGCACCGCGAAGCTGCAGCTCACCCTGCCGGTGAAGTGCCTGCCGAAGCCGGTGCTGGGTGCCCCGGTGTTGCTGGGGCTGACCGGGGTCTTGGGGCTCGACCCCGACGCGGACCAGCCGTGCATAACCGTCAACCTTGGCCGCTATCAGGGATTGATCGAGAACATGAACATCCGGGAGACACAGCATGTCGCTTACCGTTTTTAGGACGCTGCTGACCACGGCAGCGCTTGGCCTCGTCCTTGGCGGGTGTGGGCTGACGCAGCGTGCGGTGGATGGGGGCAGCTCCATCGCGCAGGGCATTTTCTACAAGCAGGTCAAGGTCCTGCACCTGGACTTCAACGCCCGGGCGGCGCTGAACACCGCTGCCGGCGACATGTCCGCGATGTCGGTCTCGACACTGGTGCGTGTCTATCAGCTGAAGGACCGCAAGGCACTGGACCAGGCGGATTACCACAGCCTGTTGAGCGACGGCAGCAACCTGCTGGCCGCGGACCTGCTCGATGAAAGCCGGGTAGTGGTGAAGCCGGACGAGGGGGCGCAACTGAATGTCCCGATGTTGCCTGAGGCGCAGTTCGTCGCGGTGGTCGCGCTGTTTCGCTCGCCGGATATGCAGAAGGGCAACTGGCGCCTGGTGCTGGCGCGCGATGAACTGGACCCGGACCTGCCCCGGGTGGTCGAGCTGGGTGACAACGCGTTGAACCTGGTGCCGCTGCCGAAGAAGGATTCCTGGTGGTGAGTGAACAGAACCCATCGCTCTATGAGCTGCTGTTGCAGAACTTTACCGGTGAGCTCGACCTGTATCAGGTGCGCGAGGAGGACCAGCCCCTGCTCTCGGTGCTGGACAACCTGCAGCGCATCCTCAACTGCCGGGCCGGCACTCTCAGCCACCTGCCCGATTACGGGCTGCCGGACATGAGCCAGATCCTGCACGGCATGCCGGGCAGCGCCCACGGCCTGATGAGCACCATGACGCGCATGCTGCTCAAGTACGAGCCGCGCCTGGCGGCGGTGCAGGTGGAGCTGTTGCCGCAAACCCGGCCCGGGCACCTCGAATACGCACTGCAGGTGACGCTCAGGAGCGGCGCCCACGCAACCTTCGGCGCCACCCTGGCGCCCGAGGGCAAGGTGCTGATACGGCACCTGAGGCAGGCGCAGCACCTGGCCCGCGTACCCATGATCACGGACTGAACAGCCAAGGGCTGAAGGGATGCCGAATGTCGGTACTGTCTGAAATGAAACTTCGCCCGGGCGCGAACCCGAGCAGGCTGGCCCAGTACATCGCCCTGGGCGAGGAGCTGGGCAAGCTGAGCCACCCGGCCTGCCCGGACGTGAATTGGGGTTGGGTCGAATACCAGTGCCTGGAGCTGTTCCAGGAAAACGGCGCAGACCTGCAATCGACCGCCGCCCTGACGCTGGCGCGCAGCCATATCCACGGGTTGCCGGGCATGGAGCAGGGGCTGCTGCTGGTTAGCGCATTGCTGTCGCAGAACTGGCAGCAGCTGTGGCCTGCCGTCCTGTCGGCCCGTCTGCAGATATTGGGTTGGCTGTTCGCCGAGCTGCGGCCACTCGTGCGGCGGATGGAACTGCTGGCTACCGACTTGGCGCTGCTGAAGCGGATCGATACCTGCTTGACCGGGTTGGCCGAGCTGCTCGCCCGGCACACGCAGATTCCCTCGCTATCGCTGGAGGCTCTGCAGGCGCAACTGGCCAGCCTGATCAAACGCCTGGAGCGCGAGGCAGCGCCCTCGGAGGCAGCCTACCTGCCTGCAGCTCAGCCGTGGTCGGGGGCGAGCGCCACGCGGGGGACGTCGCCCAATATCCTGCTGGTAAGGCTCGACAACCCGCCGGCAGCACCAGCGGAGGCGGCGCGCCGCCGCGGCCCCCGGCTGGTATGGCTGGTGCTGCTTCTCCTCGTGCTGGCAGGGCTTTCGCTGGGCAGCCTCTGGGCGTGGTATGCAGCCAGGCAGGAGAGAGACGAACAAGCCAAGGTGCCCGATCCCGTGTACCTGGACAGCCTGCTGCTCTTCGCGCCGGGCAGCGCGGAGCTGAAGCCCGAGTCGACCAAGGTCCTGATCGATGGCCTGATGCACATCAAGGCTCAGCCTGACTGGTTGATCGTCGTGACCGGCCATTCCGACAACTCGGGGAATGAACGGCAGAACCTGGCGCTGTCGCAAGCCAGGGCGGCCGCCGTGCGCGATTGGATGCAGCGCATGGGCGAAATTCCAGGGCGGTGCTTTGTCGTGCAGGGGTTCGGTTCGAGCCAGCCGATCGCCAGCAATGACTCGGAGCAGGGGCGCTCGGCCAACCGGCGGGTGGACGTGCGCCTGGTGCCGGCACCGGGGGCCTGTGGCGCTGAGGTGCGGTGATCGAATCGTGGCAGCCAGGCGCCTTGCGCGCGCAATCGCGGTGCCGGGGCGCCGGGGTGCTGGGGTGCTCTTCGTAGGAGCGAGCTTGCTCGCGAATGAGCCCCGCAGCGGAGTCTGTTCGCGAGCAAGCTCGCTCCTATGAAAAGCCGCAGGAGCGGACCTTGTCCGCGATTGTGCCGGCAGGGCAGGCGATGGGTTTCGCAAGCTCAACCCATCCTACGAAAAGCATCGAGGCAGTTGCCCCTGCGCGGCGCCAGTGCAGTGCGCGTGGAATCGGCGGATAACGCCTGGGGCGTTATGCGCCCTACGGGACGACGCACGGATGGGCCCCACTCACGGTGTTCCCCTGTAGGAGCGCACCCTGCGCGCGATTCGCGGGCAGGGCCCGCTCCTACAATTCACCGGGAGGCATGGTGCTTCCCGTAGGATGGGTTGAGCGAAGCGATACCCATCACCACTGGGGCGTTATGCGCCCTACGGGACGACGCGCGGATGAGCCTCACCCACGGTGTTCCCCTGTAGGAGCGCGCCCTGCGCGCGATTCGCGGATGAGATCCGCTCCTACAATTCGCCGGGAGGCATGGTGCTTCCCGTAGGATGGGTTGAGCGAAGCGATACCCATCACCACTGGGGCGTTATGCGCCCTACGGGACGACGCGCGGATGAGCCTCACCCACGGTGTTCCCCTGTAGGAGCGCACCCTGCGCGCGATTCGCGGATGAGATCCGCTCCTACAGTTCGCCGGGAGGCATGGCGTTTCCCGTAGGATGGGTTGAGCGAAGCGATACCCATCACCACTGGGGCGTTATGCGCCCTACGGGACGACGCGCGGATGAGCCTCACCCACGGTGTTCCCCTGTAGGAGCGCGCCCTGCGCGCGATTCGCGGATGAGATCCGCTCCTACAATTCGCCGGGAGGCATGGCGTTTACCGTAGCAACGCCCGGGACGCGGTGCAGGGGCTGGCGAGCGGGCATAAAAATGCCCTCGGCTGTCGGAGGGCATTTGCTGAAAAGGTACCGCAACTGCAGGTGGCGCATCACCGCGCCTGGTGGGCCAGGGCGTACAGTTGCTTGGCTTCGCCGGCCAGGGGCGCCAGGGCGGAGGCGATGCGGGCGGTTTCCATGATCAGGACGTCGGAGCCTTCGTGGTTTTCCAGCACGCGCAGCATGTCTTCCAGGCGGCTCAGGCGCGATTCGGCGGCTTCGAACAGGTGGTTGGCAGGGGCGTTGGGGTTGACGAAGAGGACGTCTTCGTACGACTGGTGCTGCAGGGGTTCCAGTTTCGCTTCGGACACGGCTACCTCCAGGGTGGCGGGGCGGCAAGGGCTGCACGGTGTGGAGCGGTAGCGCATGTCCTTTGCCTTTTGTAGAGAGGGAAGGGCCGCTGCCGAAAAGGGCGGCGGACCGTGCGGGGGTCGCAAACCGGTGTCAGCGCACAGCTTACCGGCCAGGCCGAAGCCTGACCCGCACGATCCGCCGTTGATTGCACCGTGCGGCAGGCAAGAAAAAAAGCGCCTGTGCAATGTGCTTCGGCGCTTATCGCGCGCTGACTGATTCGGGTTGCGACGCCCGGCCACGGGATCACCGTGACGGGGACCGAATCTAGGGGGCGGCCTTGTAAGACCACAAGGCCGAATGTGCGTGGGATTTTTCGGTTGAAGCAGGGCCGGCAGCGCCTGCGCAAGCCGTCTCCTTTAACGACAGGCCCCCGCCAGGGCCGAGCCCAGGAGCCTGGCAGGGCCCGGCGGGGAGCGCTCGCCCGCAAGCTTGGCGGGCCAGTAGGCCATTGCATCGGAACACGAGAGCCGCCCGCCCGGGGCCGGGTGGGCGACAGCCTAGGTATAGCCAACGGCGGCTGCCGCAGCGTTGCGGAACTGTGGCGCAGTCGATGTTTCCCGCATGCGCCGGCGCCGGGCCGACGAACGTCGCGCCAGTGGCTACGCTTGAGCCTGGGTGGTCGCATCATCCGCCCGCGGGATCAACATCGACGCCCATCGCGAGGGGCCAAGGAGCGGAGTGAATGAGGCGCTGGTTCGGCATGCTGTTGTTGCTGTGCGTCGCGTTACCGGGTTGGGCTCTGGCGCAGGTGCCGGCAGACACCACGGAAGGGGTGCCGGGCGTGCCGGCGGAGCTGAAGGTGGCCAACCGCAGCATCATCGTCTTCCACGCCACCTTGCTCGGCGAGACGCCGGCGGCCCGCGCGCAGCGGGCCAAGGCGGTGATCGAGGAGGCGTTGCAGGGCACCGACGAGCTGACGGTGAGCGTCGATACCATCCTGCACAGCCAATTGGTGCTGCTGGGCGGCCGGCGCGCCTTCATCGTCGCGCCGCTGGACCTGGACCCGCCCGGCGGCTCGGTGCAGGAGGCGGCCGCGCAGGCGGCGGCGAAGCTGCGCGTGGTGGTGGCGGAAACCGGCCAGGCGCGCAGCCTGCGCTTTCTGCTCATGGCCCTGGGCTTCTCGGCCCTGGCCACGCTTGTCTACGCGGTGCTGCTCAAGGGCGCCAGCTACCTGCGGCGCAAGTTGCGCGGCCTGCTGCCGCAGCTGATGCGCGAGCGCACCTACCAGATCAAGGTCGGGCACACGCCGCTGTTCGACATGCAGTACGTGTTCTACCTGGTGGACCGCCTGCTGGCGCTGCTCTACTGGGTGTTCGTGCTGCTGTGCGGCTACAAGTGGCTGAGCTTCGTGCTCTCGCAGTTCCCCTACACCCGGCCCTGGGGCGAGAGCCTCAACCTGTACCTGCTGGAACTGGCCAACTACCTGCTGGACGGCATCGTCGGCGCCATTCCCGGCATCGCCGTGGCCGTGGCGATCTTCTTCATCGCCCGCGGCGTGAGCGGTTTCAGCCGGCGCCTGCTGGAACGCCTGGCGCGCCCCGGGTCGATCCGCTGGCTGACCGTGGAAACCCTGCAGCCGACCACGCGGCTGACCTCCCTGGCCATCTGGCTGTTCGCCCTGGTGATGGCCTACCCGTACCTGCCGGGCTCGGGCACCGACGCCTTCAAGGGCCTTTCCGTGCTGCTGGGCCTGATGATTTCCCTGGGCGCTTCGAGCATGGTCGGCCAGGCCGCCGCCGGGCTCATCCTCACCTATTCGCGCACGCTCAGGGTGGGCGAGTACGTGCGGGTGGGCGACAACGAGGGCACGGTCACCGAGGTGGGCATGTTCAACACCACCATCCGCACCGGCCTGGGCGAGGTGCTGACGCTGCCCAACTCGATGATCACCGGCTCGGTGACGCGCAACTATTCGCGCGCCGTGCAGGGCGCCGGCTACATCGTCGATACCGTGGTGACCATCGGCTACGACACGCCCTGGCGCCAGGTGGAGGCGATGCTGATCGAGGCCGCCGGGCGTACCGACGGCATCCTCGAGAAGCCCCGGCCGCGGGTGTTCCAGACCGGGCTGTCGGACTTCTACCCGGAGTACCGCCTGGTGGCCCAGGCGGTGCCCAGCGAGCCGCGCCCGCGCGCGGAGCTGCTGAGCCTGCTGCACGCCAACATCCAGGACGTGTTCAACGAGTACGGCGTGCAGATCATGTCGCCGCACTACCTGGGCGACCCCGCGCAGGAGAAGTGGGTGCCCAGGGACCGGTGGTACAGCGCGCCGGCCAGGCCGGCGGCCGGGGAGGACGGGCCTGGCGAGCGCGGCTAGTCGGCGCTGGCCACCAGGCTGATGCCGGGGTCGCCGTGCAGGCGCCGGTGCTCCAGGGGCGTCATGTCGAACCAGCGCTGGTGCGCGCGGCAGAAGGAGGTGGTGCGCCGGTAGCCCAGTTCGCTGGCGATCTGCGCCACGCCCAGGGTGGTGTGGCGCAGCATCTTCTCGGCCTGGTTGCGGCGGATGCGGTCCAGGTGCCCTTCGAAGTCGACGCCGTCGTCGGCCAGGCGCCGCTGCAGCGTCCTGGGGTGCAGGCCCAGGGCCTGGGCGACCTGTTCGAGGTTGCAGCGCTGGCTGGGCAGCAGCGCCTGGATCTTGCGTTCCATTTCCCCGCGCAGGCCGTCCTTGCCCTCGGAATGCGTCTCCAGGTAGAAGCGCACGATGGCGTGCAGGGTGGCGTCGTGGTGCACGCAGGCTTCCTGCAGCGTTGCGCCGGGGAGGGCGAGGGCGTTGCTGTCCTGGCCGAACAGCACCGGGCAGCCGAAGTAGCGCTGGTAGCCGGTCAGATCGCCTTGCGGTTCATGGCGGAAGGTCACGGCGCGCGGGATGAATGGCTTGCCGAGCAGTTCGCTGACCAGCACGGCGGCCTGCAGTACCGATTTCTCGATGATCTGCGGCACCTGGCTGTTGCTCGGCAAGGGGTTGTCGAAGTGCAGCAGGGCCTGGCCCGGCCGGCGTTCCAGGCGGTAGTAGATCGACGGGCTGTACAGACGCATGTAGCGGATCACCGCCACCAGCGCCTCGCCCACGGTGGGGGCCGAATGGGCCAGGTGCTGCAATGGGCCCATCAGCGTGGAGCCCTGGCGTTTGGCCAGCTCCAGGCCGAACTGCGGCAGGCCCAGCGCGTGGGCGCTGCCTTCGAAGATCTGCGCCAGGCTCTTGTAGGAAAGCTGTTTGTCGAAGTTGCCGATCACATCCAGGCCGATGCGATGGGGGGCGAGAAAGTCGCGCACTGAGGCGCCACGCTCGGCGAGCAACTCGCCGAATTTGAGAAAGGCGGTACCGCGAATGCTATCCATGGCTGTTCTTGTTTGTAGCGAGTGGGATGCTCGTGAGTATGGCCGCGGGGGGCGGCGTCTGCACGCTGGGGCGATGAGCTGTCGTTGCGCAAGAGGAAGTACCGCCCGGGGCCGTGAAGGCTCCGGGCGGCAAGGCGTCACTTCTTCAGTGCCTGGTACGACTTGACCATGTCCGAGGCCCAGCCATCGAGCACCGCGCGGGCGTCCGAGGCCTTCATCACCTGGGAGGAGTTGTCCAGCTCGGTGCCGGCGCCCTTGCGCACTACCTCGGCCACCACCTCGTTGGTGCCGCCGTCGAGGAAGGCCGCCTCGGTGGCGATGCTGGTGTCCTGGTCGCGGATGCCGGTGGCGGCGCTGACGCCGGCGGCCACCAGGGCGATGGGGATCACCTCGTAGGGCTGCAGGCCCTTGGTCGAGGCGCTCACCCCGGTGATCGCCGGGCGCACCACCAGCACGCCCGGGCCGGGGCCGCTGGCCAGCGGCAGGGCCTTGGCGAATTGCGTCTGCAGGGCCTGGTCGTAGTAGCTGGTGATGCCCTGCAGGGTGCTCTGCGGGATCTTCTCGGTGGGCTGCGGTTGCGGGTAGAGCTGGCTGGGCTCGACGTACACGCTGCTGAAGCGGTTGACGTCGATGCCCGGCTGAATCCAGCGCATGACCGCGGCGCCGGAGGGCGATTTTTCTTCCTTGAGCACGCTGTAGTTCTTGAGGAAGCCCGAGTACTGCTCGGGCTCGACGTATTTGCTCGCGCAGCCGGAGAGCACCAGGGACGCGAGGCACAGCGATACCGCTAACGAATTCAACTTCATCGAGTTGCTCCTTGTGGACGGTAATGACGGGGTAGGGAAATCGGCCACATGACCGGGGCTGGCCGCTAGTAGCGCCAGGTTACGCCTCCGGCCAGGGCATGCAGCGCGGCATTCTTGTAGGTGCCGGAGAGGGTGGTTCCGGAGCGTGACTTGGTCTGTTCGACATCCATGTCCCCCAGCCACATCAGAGTGTAGGCGAAGTGCACGTCCATGCCGTCGCCCAGGTCGTAGTTGATGCCCGTGGCGAAGCGCCAGACGGCGCCGGCGGGGTTGTCCACGGTGCGGTCGCTGTCGTCCACCATGGGGCTGTCGTAGCCCAGGCCCATGCTCCAGCGCAGTTTCGGCGTGGCCTGGTATTGCGCGCCGACGGAGGCGTTCCAGGAGTCCTTGTAGTTGCGGTCGACGGTGCGGCTGACGCCGCCGGCGTTGGCATCGACTTCCACGCCGATGTCGCCGAAGTCGCTCCAGTCCTGCCAGCCCACGCTGCCCAGCAGCGTCCATTGCGGGTCGAGGTCGTAGGCGAGGCTGAGCACGGCGGTCTGCGGGATGTTCAGGTCCAGTTCCAGCTTGTCCACGTCCAGCCGGTTCAGGGCGGCGTTGAGCAGCGGGTTGTTGATGCCATCCAGGTCCGGGCGGTCCTTGAACTCCAGCTTGACCTTGCTGGTGTAGGCCAGGCCGACGCGGGTGCGTTCGTTCAGCTCGTAGAGCAGGCCGATGTTGAAGCCGGTGCCGACGTCGGTGTCCTTGTATTCCAGCTGGCCGTCAGGGCGGTCGACGAGGCCGAGCAGGCTGTTGTTGACCGCGACTTCGGTGCGGTAGTAGCCGTACACCAGGCGCGGACCGATGCCGACGGAGAGCTTGTCGGTGAACTTGTGCGCCAGGGTCGGCTGGAAGGAGACGCTGAGCAGCGCCGCCTCCTGGGTGAAGTAGCGGCCGGCCCAGTCGTCGTCATAGTCCACCGCCAGGCCGAAGTTGCCGTAGATGCCGAAGCCGATGGCGTTGCGCTCGTCGATGCGGTGGCTGACGAAGAAGCTGGCGCCGGGCAGGTACTGCAGGGCATTGCCGCCCTCGTTGCCGTCGAACTGGTTGGCATCGTCGCGGGAGAACTTGTAGTGCCCCAGCAGCACCTGGCCGTTGGCGTTGAGCTGGGTGCCGGCCAGCGCGGTGATGCCGGCCGGGTTGCTCATCAGCACGCTGGGGTCGCGGGCCAGCGCCGCCGAGCCGGCGTTGGCCAGGCCCGTGCCTTCCTGGCCCACTTCGTAGATCAGCGCATCGGCCGCCCACGCATTGCCGGTGGCCAGCCCCAATGCACCTGCCAGCAGGGCGGGGTGCAAATGCAGACGACGGAGGTTGTTGCTCGCCACAGACAGCGCTTCCTTTTGCTCGTTATCGGTCATGCAGGCACGGGATTACTACCTGCCGTGCAGGTGAACCACCCCTTCGGGGGAGTGTAGTGACACTGTGCAGCCTAGATACTGAAAGCGGTTGCGCAACCTTGCCGGCTCTGCGTTTCGTCGGGGGATGCTCATTACGCGACATTTCGACTGTTCCCGTGGCGTCGGCCGAACCGCGGACTAGAGTTACGGCATCCCTGCGCCAGCGCAGTGGAATGGCAAAGCGCCAGGCATGGCGCGCCCGCCGCAGGGAAACGAATACGACGCGACGGCCGGAACAAGGAAAACGACAGTGACCACACGTGAGCAGATCGCCAATCTGGAAGCCAGCGTCGGTGCGCAGGTTCTGGGCCAGGAACAGACCATCCGCAACATCATGCTGGGGCTGCTGGCCAACGGCCATGTTCTGCTGGAAAGCCTGCCGGGCCTGGCCAAGACGCGCACGGTCAAGGCCCTGTCGAAGAACCTGGACGCGCGCATGAGCCGCATCCAGTTCACCCCCGACCTGCTGCCCTCGGACATCACCGGCGGCGAGATCCTGCAGCAGACCGAAAGCGGCAACCAGCTGAAGTTCCAGCCCGGCCCGCTGTTCGGCAACGTGATCCTCGCCGACGAGATCAACCGCGCCCCGGCCAAGGTCCAGGCGGCGCTGCTGGAGGCCATGGAGGAGCGCCAGATCACCGTGGCCGGGCAGACCCACGCCATGCCCGGGCTGTTCATGGTGCTGGCCACGCAGAACCCCATCGAGCAGGAAGGCACCTACCCGCTGCCCGAGGCGCAGATGGACCGCTTCCTGATGAAGCTGCTGATCGACTACCCCAAGGTCGAGGACGAGACCCGCGTGCTGCGCCTGGTGCGTGACGAGGAGCAGCGCCAGCAGGCCGGCGCGCCCGCCGAGGCCCCGGCGCCGCTGGCCCAGGAGGCGATCTTCGCCGCCCGCCGCGAGGTCGGCCAGGTGCACGTGGCCGAGGCCATCGACCGCTACCTGATCGACCTGATCAACGCCACCCGCCGCCCGGCCGACTACGACGCGGACCTGGCCCGCTGGATCAAGGTAGGCGCCAGCCCGCGCGGCGGCATCAGCCTGGACCGGGTGGCGCGGGCCCACGCCTGGCTGGCCGGCAGCGACTACGTATCGCCCGACGACGTGCGCGCCGTGCTGCACCCGGTGCTGCGCCACCGCCTGCTGCTGTCCTACGACGCCGTGGCCGACGGCGTGAGCGCCGACCAGGTGGTGGACCGCCTGCTCGACAAGGTCGCGGTCCCGGCCTGAGGGGAGGGTAGCCATGGCCCCTGCAACACCCGTCGCCGACGGCTTCGTCTATGCCTCGCTGGAGCAACTGATGCTGCTGGAGCACCAGGTGCGCGGGCTCAGTTTCCTGTCGCGGCAGCCGCTGTCCAGCGTGCTTTCCGGCAACCATGCGGCACGCCTGCGCGGCCGCGGGCTGAGCTTCGACGAGCTGCGCCAGTACAGCCCCGGGGACGACCTGCGGCACCTCGACTGGCGCGCCTCGCTGCGCTATGGCAAGCCCTTCGTGCGCGGCTACACCGAGGAGCGCGACCGCCCCACGCTGCTGCTGGTGGACCAGCGCATGAGCATGTATTTCGGCTCGCGGCGCTACTTCAAGTCGGTGACCGCCGCGGAGCTGGCGGCCATCGGCGCCTGGATGGCCTTCCACGCCGGCGACCGCGTGGGCGGGCTGGTGTTCGGCGACCAGCGCATCGACTACGTGCGCCCGTTGCGCAGCCGCGCGCGGGTCGAGGCGTTGTGCTCGGCGGTGATCCGCCACAACCATTCGCTTCACGCGACACGCCCCGACGACGAGTCGCCGGGGCAACTCGACCGGGCGCTGCGCGAATGCCTGGCGGTGGCCGGGCACGACGCGCTGATCGTGATCATCAGCGACTTCGCCGGTGTCGGCCCGCAGACCCTGCAGCTGCTGCGCCAGCTGGGCGCGCACAACGACGTGCTGGCGCTGCAGGTGTTCGACCCCATCGCCCTGAAGATTCCCGACCGCGGCCGCATCACCGTGACCCAGGGCGAGCTGCAGGTGGAACTGGAAGTGGGCCGGCGCCAGGTGCACCGGCCGCTGGGCGAGTTCCTTTCCGGGCGCCTGAAGGACGTGGCCACCTTGCTGCGCCGCAGCCAGGTGCCGTTGATGATGTTCAGCACCGGGCGGGAGAGCCTGGAGCAATTGCGCGGCGAGCTGGGCCGGCTATCGGGCGTGCCGCGATGAGCCTCGCCGCCGTACCGAGCATCGACCAACTGCAGGAGCTGGCCCTGCCGCCGCCGGCCACCGACTACTGGCCGCAGACCTGGGGCTGGCTGGTGTTGGCGCTGGTGCTGCTGGCGCTGCTGGCGGCCTGGGGCATCTGGCGCTACCTGCGCTGGCGGCGCGACCGCTACCGGCGCGAGGCCCTGGCCCTGCTGGACGCATTGAGCGCGGCCCTGGACGACCCGCAGCGCCGCCTGGGCGCCCTGCGCGAACTGCCGCAGCTGCTCAAGCGCGTGGCCCTGTCGCTGCCCGGAGGCGAGGCCGCGGCGCGCCTGGGCGGGGAGCAGTGGCAGGCGTTCCTGCAGCGGCGCAGCGCCACCCCCTTGCCGGCGGACCTGGCGCAGCGCCTGGCGCTGCTGGCCTACGCCCCGGCGGAGCGGGTGCAGGCCATGGCCGATGCCGATGTACGGGCGCTGCTGGCGGCCTGCCGGCAGTGGATCGAGGCCCACGCCAGCGAGGCCCGCCATGTGGCAGTTTGACTACCCCTGGCTGTTGTTCCTGCTGCCGCTGCCCTGGCTGATGTACCGCTACCTGCGGGCCTACCACGAGTCACGCAGCGCCCTGCGCGTGCCGTTCTTCGCCGCCATGAGCCGCGCCACCGGTCAGGCGCCGGGCGATGGCAAGGCCGGCGGCGGGCGCTGGCAACTGCCGCTCAACCTGCTGGTGTGGGCCCTGCTGGTGGCCGCCTGCGCGCGCCCGGTGCTGGTGGAGAAACCCATCGAGCAGGAACGGCCGATCCGCGACCTGATGCTGGCGCTGGACATTTCCCAGTCCATGGAAACCCGCGACTACACCGACTCGGGCGGGCAGAAGGTGGACCGCCTGAGCGCGGTGAAGGGCGTGGTGCGCGACTTCATCGCCAGGCGCAAGGACGACCGCATCGGCCTGATCGTCTTCGGCACCGGCGCCTTCCCCCAGGCCCCGCCGACGCTGGACCACGCCAGCCTGTCGATGCTGCTGGACGAGGTGGGCATCGGCATGGCCGGGCCCAACACCGCGCTGGGCGACGCCATCGGCCTGACCATCAAGCTGCTGGCCGACGCCAAGGAGCAGGAAAAAGTGCTGATCCTGCTCACCGACGGCAACGACACCGCCAGCGCCATCACCCCGGACCACGCGGCGGCCATGGCCCGCGCGCACGGCATCGTGGTGCACACCATCGGCATTGGCGACCCCGCCGCCAGCGGCGAGGCCAAGGTGGACCTGGACAGCCTGCGCGGCATCGCCCGGACCACCGGCGGGCGTTTCTTCCGCGCCGGCGACAGCGGCGCCCTGCAGCAGGTGTATGCGACCCTCGACCGGATCACTCCGCACAAGGTGAAGACCTTCAGCCACCAGCCCAAGCGCGACCTGTTCTGGCTGCCCCTGGGCGCCGCGCTGCTGGCGCTGCTGCTGGCCCATGGCCTGGCGGCCCTGGCCGGACGCGTGGGCGCGCCGGGGCGGCGTCGGCCGCAGGCGGAGGGCTGAGATGGACATCGACCTCGCCGCCTTCCACTTCCTGCGCCCGCTGTGGCTGCTGACACTGCTGCCGGGCGTGCTCCTGCCGCTGTTGTGGACGCGCCGCCACGACCTGGTGCGGCGCCTGGACGGCATCATCGCCCCGCACCTGCTGCAGCACCTGGTGATCACCCCGCAGGACAACCGGCGCCTGCGCCCGGTGCACCTGCTCGGCGCCTTGCTGGCGCTGGGCGGCATCGCCGCCGCCGGGCCGACCTGGGAGCAGGACCGCCCGGCCTTCCTCGACAACCGCGCGCCGCTGATCCTGGCCCTGGACCTGTCGCCCTCGATGGACGCCGACGACGTGCCGCCCTCGCGCCTGGAGGCGGCCAAGCACAAGCTGCACGACCTCATCCAGCGCCGCGCCGGCGGCCGCACCGCGCTGCTGGCCTATGCCGGCAGCGCGCATCTGGTGCTGCCGGCCACCGAGGACCCGGCGCTGCTGGACAGCTTCCTGCAGGCCCTGGCCAGCAACCTGATCGAGCGCCAGGGCAAGGACGCCCTGGGCGCCATCGAGGTGGCCAAGCGCCTGCTGGCCGCCGAGCAAACGCCGGGGACCCTGGTGCTGGTCACCGACGGCGCCGACCGCGAGCAGTTCGCGGCCATCGGCAAGGCCCTGCAGGGCAGCGAGCTGCAGGTGCTGGTGCTGGCCGTGGGCAGCCAGGACGGCGGCCTGCTCAAGGGCGGGCAGGAGGACGCCGAGGGCCGGCCGCTGCTGGCGCGCTTCGACGCCGAGGGCCTGAAGGGCCTGGCCGACGCCGCCGACGCGCCGCTGGGCAGCCTGACGCTGAACGACGACGACCTGGACTGGATCGAGCTGCACGCCCAGCAGCACTTCCAGGCGGCCCGGGACGACGGCCGCGAGTTGCACTGGAAGGATGCCGGCTACTGGCTGTGCTGGCCGTTGCTGGTGCTGGCGCTGCTGGGCATCCGCAAGGGCTGGCAGGTGCACTGGATGGGCGCGGCGCTGCTGGCCCTGGGCCTGGGCTGGGCGGCGCCGCCGGCCCAGGCGGGGCCGCTGGCGGATGCCTTCTTCACGGCCGACCAGCAGGGCCGCTGGGCCTTCGAGCACGCGCATTACCCGCAGGCCGCAGCGCGCTTCCAGGACAGCTACTGGAAGGGCATCGCCGCCTACCGCGCGGCGGACTATCAACTGGCCCTGGCCACCTTCGCCCGGCTGGACACGGCGCCGGCGTACTTCTACCTGGGCAACACCTACGTGCGCCTGTCCAGGTTCGAGCAGGCCATCGCCGCCTATCGCCAGGCCCTGGCGCGCCAGCCGCGGTTCCCCGAGGCGCAGGCCAACCTGACCCTGGCCGAGGCCCTGCAGAAGGACCACGACGCCCAGCAGGAGGCCGGGCCGCCGGACGAGAAGGCCGACAAGGAGGTGTTCGACAACACCGCCGGCAAGGGCAAGACGGTGCCCAGCCAGACCGGCCAGGCCAGCTCTGACGAACAATGGCTGAGCAACCTGACCACCTCGCCGGCGCGCTTCCTCAAGCGCAAGTTCCTGCTGCAGGACGCCGCCCACGCCCCGGCCACGGAGGCCAGCCCATGAAGCGCCTGTTGCTGTGCCTGCTGCTGGCCGTGGCGCTGCCGGCCCTGGCCGACGACCCCGTGGTGAAGGTGCGCAGCCAACTGCTGCCGGGCGATTCGGTGCTGGTGGGCGGCACCCTCGACTTGCAGGTGGACGTGCTGGTGGACACCTGGTTCAGCGCCGCGCCGCAGTTGCCCAAGCTGACGCTGGACGGCGCGGTGGTCTCGGTGCCCAGCGGCGAGGCCACGCACCTGAACGAGCAGGTCGACGGCAAGGCGTTCTTCGGTCTGCGCTACAGCTACCAGATCACCCCGCAGCAGGCCCGCGCCTTCGACATTCCCGCCCTGGCCATCCAGGTGCAGCCGGGGCAGGGCAGCGGGCCGCAGACGGTGAGCACCCAGGCCCTGCATTTCACTGCCCGCGAGCCCGCCGGCGGGGCGGCTGCAGGGCCGCGCCTGGTGGCCCGGCAACTGACCTTCAGCCAGGCGCTGGAGCTTTCGCACAAGCCGCTGCGGGTGGGCGACAGCGTCACCCGGCGCCTGCGCGTGCAGGCTGAAGGGGCCCAGGCGATGCTCATCCCGGCGCCGCTGTTCGCCGAGGTGGACGGCCTCAAGCGCTATGTGCAGTCGCCCAGCGTGGGGCCCCTGGGCGATGGCCGCGGCGGCGTGGATGGCGGCCAGCGCGAGGATGCGGCGACCTACGTGGTGAGAGAGGCGGGGCACTACAGCCTGCCGGCCATCGAGTTGCACTGGTGGGACGCCAGCACGGGCGAGCAGCACAGCGCCACGCTGCCGGCCCTGGATTTCGAAGCCAAGGGCGCGGCCGCTTACCGGGCGCCGTTCTCCATCACCGAGGACCTGCGCCGCCTGGGCCAGCGGGCCCAGCTGCACATCGCCGGGCACTGGCTGGCGCTCGGCCTCGTCCTGGCGCTGCTGGCGGCCCTGGCCTGGGCCGCGAACACCTGGGGCGCGCCGCTGGTCGGCCAGTGGCGCGCCTGGCGCCAGCGCCGCCGCCAGGCCTGGCTGGCTTCCCCCGAATACGCCTGGCGCCAGGTGCGCCCGCAGCTGGCGGGCTCTCCGCCGCAACTGGGGGCGCTGTACCTGTGGCTGCGCCGGCGCACCGGATGTCGCGAAATGAGCAGCGCCTTCGGGCGTTTGCCCGAGCCGACCGTCGATTATTTGCTAGCGTTTTTCAGAACTCGCTATGGACGCGAGCACCGCGCAGACACTTCGGCGCAGTTGCTCGAGGCCCTGCCCGGGCTGCCGAAGGCCGTCGCCGAACACGACAGCCCGCCGGCGGCGCGTTGCAGCCTCAAGCCGTTGAACCCATGAAGCAAGGACGTCCCATGTACCCACAACGCACCCTGCCCACCCTGCGCTGGCTCTTCGCCCTGCTGCTTTGCCTGCCCTTGCTGGCCCAGGCGGCGCAGGTGCTGCCGTCGTGGAACGACGGGCCTTCGCGGCAGGCCATCGTGAAGTTCGTCGAGGCGGTCACCACCGAGGGCGGCAAGGGCTACGTGGCGCCGGCCGAGCGCATCGCCGTGTTCGACAACGACGGCACCCTGTGGAGCGAGCAGCCGATGTACTTCCAGGTGCTGTTCGCCCTGGCCGAGGTGAAGCGCATGGCGCCGCAGCACCCGGAGTGGAAGACGCAGATGCCGTTCAAGGCGGTGCTGGAGGACGACCGGAAGGCGCTGGCGGAAATCGGCATGCGCGGCCTGCTGGAAATCGTCCTGGCCACCCATGCCAACATGAGCACCGAGACCTTCACCGCCAACGCCCGGCGCTGGCTGGCCAGCGCCAGGCACCCGCGCAGCGACAAGCCCTACACCGAGATGGTCTACCAGCCGATGCTGGAGCTGCTGGGCTACCTGCGCGAGCACGGCTTCAAGACCTACATCGTTTCCGGCGGCGAAGTGGCCTTCATGCGCGCCTTCGCCGAAGAGGTCTACGGCATCCCGCCGGAGCAGGTGATCGGCACCACCTTCGCCACCCGCTTCCAGGACGACGAGGGCGCGCTGTCGATCCAGCGCCTGCCCAAGCTCACCCACAACGACGACGGCGCCGGCAAGCCGGAAAGCATCGACGCCATCATCGGCCGCCGGCCGATCCTCGCCTTCGGCAACTCCGACGGCGACCTGCAGATGCTGCAGTGGACCACCGCGGGCGAAGGCCCGCGCTTCGCCGGCCTGGTGCACCACACCGACGCCGCGCGCGAATGGGCCTATGACCGGCAGAGCAAGGTCGGGCGCCTGGACAAGGCGCTCGACGAGGCCACCGCCAAGGGTTGGACGGTGGTGGACATGGCGAAGGAGTGGAAACGGGTCTACCCGTTCGAACAGCAAGCGGGAAACAACTGAGCACCGCAGGAACACGAGGGGCGCCAGCCAGCCAGTCAGCCGGCGCTCCCGGTGAACGTAGTCGTGGCTTACGACAAGCAAACCGGAAGGGAGTAACACCTACATGAAACGCACGGGAAGATGGTTGTCGCAGTTCGCCCTGGCGGCGACGGCGATAGTCGGATGCTCGCTCGCCAGCGCCGCTGACAAGCCGAACATCCTGGTGATCTTCGGCGACGATATCGGCCAGACCAATATCAGCGCCTATTCCTTCGGCGTGGTCGGCTACCAGACGCCGAACATCGACCGCATCGCCAAGGAAGGCATGATGTTCACCGACTACTACGCGGAGAACAGCTGCACCGCCGGCCGTTCCACCTTCATCACCGGCCAGTCGGCCCTGCGCACCGGCCTGTCCAAGGTGGGCATGCCCGGCGTGCCGGTGGGCCTGCAGGACCGCGACATCACCATTGCCCAGGCGCTCAAGGCCCAGGGCTACGCCACCGGGCAGTTCGGCAAGAACCACCTGGGCGACCGCGACGAATACCTGCCGACCAAGCACGGCTTCGACGAGTTCTTCGGCAACCTGTACCACCTCAACGCCGAAGAGGAACCCGAACGCCCGTACTGGCCGAAGGATGACCAGGCCTTCACCAAGGCCGCCACGCCGCGCGGGGTGATCCACTCCACGGCCGACGGCAAGATCGAGGACACCGGCCCGCTGAACAGCAAGCGCATGGAGACCATCGACGACGACACCACCCAGGCCGCCATCAACTTCATGGACAAGCAGGTGAAGGCCGACAAGCCGTTCTTCGTCTGGATGAACACCACGCGCATGCACCTGTTCACCCACGTGCGTGATTCGATGAAAGGCCAGAGCGGCATGCTCGGCAACGAGTACGCCGACGGCATGGTCGAGCACGACGGCGACGTCGGCAAACTGCTCAAGGCCCTGGATGACCTGAAGATCACCGACAACACCATCGTGGTGTACACCACCGACAACGGGCCGAACCAGTTCTCCTGGCCGGACGCGGCGACCACCCCGTTCCGCAACGAGAAGAACTCCAACTGGGAGGGCGCCTACCGGGTGCCGGCGATGATCCGCTGGCCGAACCACGTCAAGCCGGGCACCGTCTCCAACCAGATGTTCTCCGGCATGGACTGGTTCCCGACGCTGCTCGCCGCGGTGGGTGACACCGATATCAAGGAACGCCTGCTCAAGGGCGCCAACATCGGCGGCAAGAACTTCAAGGTGCACCTGGACGGCTTCAACCAGCTGGACTACCTGACCGGCAAGTCCGACAAGGGCGCGCGCGACGAGTTCTACTACTTCAACGACGATGGCGACCTGGTGGCCATGCGCTTCGGCGACTGGAAACTGGTGTTCTGCGAGCAGCGCGCTCCCGGCGGCTTCGCGGTCTGGAGCGAACCCTTCACCTGCCTGCGGGTGCCCAAGCTGTTCAACCTGCGCATGGACCCGTACGAGCGGGCGGACGTGGTCTCCGACCAGTACTACGACTGGCTGACCAAGAACGACTACCTGCTGTTCCAGGGTGAGCGCAAGGCCGCGGCCTTCCTGCAGACCTTCGTCGAGTACCCGCCGAGCCAGCGCCCGGCCAGCTTCAGCATCGACGCGGTACGCAAGGCAGTGGACCAGAAGATCGAAGAGAAGATGAAACAGGGCGCCAAGTAGTGCGCATGGCAGTGGGCGCCGCTCCGGCGGCGTCCGTTCCCCGGCCCGCGACGGTTCCGCCGTCGCGGGCCTTCCTCTGTCCGACAAGGCCGTCCCGATGCCCTCAGCCGCCAGCCCGTCCCGCATGAGCCCCCGTCGCAGCGCAGCAGAACAGGCCCGCCCGCGGGCGCACCTGGCCATGGCGCTGCCGGCCCTGCTGATGTTCGCCTCCGGTGGCGCGGCCCTGGTGTTCCAGGTGCTGTGGGTGAAACAGCTTTCCCTGGTGGTGGGGGTGGAGGTGTATGCCGTCACCACCGCCATCAGCGCCTTCTTCGCCGGCCTGGCCCTGGGCGGCCTGGCCTTCGGCCGCTGGGCCGACCGCCTACGCCGGCCGGTGCGCCTGTATGCCGGCCTGGAACTGCTGGTGGCGCTGCTGGGCGTGGGCGCCACCTTCGCCCTGGCCCATGCCGCCGGGGCCTTCGCCCGCCTGGAGGCCAGCCTCGGCCTGCTGGCCTGGCTGTTGCCCTTCGCCCTGGTGGGGCTGCCGGCCTTCTTCATGGGCGGCACGCTGCCGGTGCTGGTGCGCGCGCTGAAGCCCGTCGAAGGCCAGCTGGGCCGCGCCGGCGGCGGGCTGTACGCGGCCAATACCGCCGGCGCCATCGCCGGCACGCTGCTGGCCGCCTTCGTGCTGCTGCCGGCCCTGGGCGTGCTGGGCAGCGCCTGCGCCGCGGCTGGTTTCAACCTGCTGGCCGCCGTCGGCGCGCTGCTGGCCCGCCGCGAGGCCGTGGAGCCCGCCGCGCCCGCCGGGCAGGTTGCGCCGCCGCGCCGCCCGGCCGCGCGCCTGGCCATCGCCCTGTACTGCGTGGCCGGCGGCGTGGCCCTGGGCTACGAGGTGGTGTGGACGCAGTCCATCGTGCAGTTCATGAGCACCCGCGCCTTCGCCTTCGCCGTGGTGCTGGCCACCTACCTGTGCGGCCTGGTGCTGGGCAGCGCGCTGTACGCCCGGCGCGCCGACCGCCTGCGCGACCCCTGGGGGCTGTTCGGCCTGCTGATCGCCGCCGCCGGGCTGCTGGCCATCCTCCAGGTCGCCGGCCTGGGCGCCTGGCTGCTGGGCGCGCAGACCCGCGCCGAGGCGCTGGTGCTGGGGCTGGGCGGCAGCGAGCTGGCCGGCATGTGCGCGCGCTTCGCCGTGGCCGCGCTGTGCGTGGTGTTCCTGCCGACGACCCTGCTGGGCGCCGCCTTCCCGCTGGCCCTGCGCCTGGCGGTGGACAGCGCCCACGTCGGCCGCGACGTCGGCCGGGTGGTGGCGCTCAATACCCTCGGCGGCATCCTCGGGGTGATGCTCACCGGCTTCGTGCTGGTGCCCGGCCTGGGCCTGGTGCGCACCCTGGCGCTGCTCGCGGCGCTGGCCGCGGCCGTCGGCCTGCTGGCGGTGTGGCGCGGCGAAGGCGTGGGCAAGCGGCTGCGCCTGGGCGTGGCGCTGGTCGCGGTGGCCACCCTGGCCGTTGGCGCGCTCACTTCGCCCCGGCACCTGGCCGAACTGCTGCCGGCGGCGCGCCATGGGCAGATCACCTTCTACGAGGAAGGCCGCGGCGGCACCGTGGCGGTGGTGGAGCAGGGCAGGGGGCAGAACCGCTTCAGCCGCCTGTACATCCAGGGCGTTTCCAACACCGGCGACGCCATGCCCTCGCTGCGCTACATGCGCCTGCAGGCGCTGCTGCCTCTGCTGGTGCACGACGGCGAGCCGCGCTCGGCGCTGGTGATCGGCTTCGGCACCGGCATCACCGCCGGCGCCATGCTGCGCTACCAGGGCCTGCAGCACCCGGTGGTGGCCGAGCTGCTGCCCGAGGTGCTGGCCGCCGCGCCGCACTTCAAGGGCACCTTCGACGCCCGCCACGACCCGCGCCTGGAGATCCGCCTGCGCGACGGCCGCCGTGAGCTGCTGCGCAGCGCCGAGCGCTACGACATGATCACCCTGGAGCCGCCGCCGCCCTCGGCCGCGGGGGTGGTCAACCTGTACTCGCGGGACTTCTACCAGCTGGCCGCCAGCCGCCTGGCGCAGGGCGGCATCGTCGCCCAGTGGCTGCCGCTGCCGACGCAGAACGAAGAAGACAGCCGCGCGCTGGTGCGCAGCTTCATCGACGTCTTCCCCCATGCCTGGCTGTGGACCACCGAGTTCCACGAGATGCTGCTGGTGGGCTCGCTGCAGCCGCTGCGCCTGGACGTGCCGCGCATCCGCGAGCGCTTCGCCCAGCCGGAGGTTTCCGCGGCCCTGGCGGAGGTGGGGGTGGACTCGCCTGAAGCGCTGCTGGCCACCTGGGTGACCGACCGCGCCGGGCTGGAAAGCTTCGCCGGCGATGCGCCGCCGGTCACCGACGACCAGCCGCGCATCGAGTACGCGCCCTGGGTGCGCGCCAAGGAGATCACCCGCGTATTGCCGGCGCTGCTGGCGCTGCGCCGCGCGCCGCCGCTGGAGGGCGCCGAGCCGTCCTTCCGCGCCGCGGTGGACGACCACTGGACGCGCCTGCGGCGCTTCTACGACCTGAGCCTGCACGCCTACCGCGGCGACCGCCAGGCCTGGGCCCGGGACGCCCGCCAGGTGGTCCGCGACGACGGCGAGAACCCCTATTACCGCTGGTTCCTCGGCGCGCCGTAGCCAGGCGCACCAGGATGAATCCGGATTCGCCGCCCGCTCCGAACGGTCCCCTCTCCCGCAAGCGGGAGAGGGGACCGTCTGGCGCAATGCGGAATCACGCAGCTCTCTGACTCCGCCATCTTCTCCCATGGCCCAGAGCCGTCGTGAACGGGCTTCGGTGCACCGGCCAACGGCGTATAACCGCGAACGGTTATACGCCCTACGCGTTCAGGATGACTCGGGATTCGCCACCCGCTCCGAACGGCCCCCTCTCCCTTCAGGGAGAGGGCTGGGGAGAGGGTTGCGGACTTCGTCTACACACCGCTGCCAATTCTGACGCCACCTCGTAGGATGGGTTGAGCGAAGCGATACCCATCGCCATGGCCGCATGGGTTTCGCCAAGGCCCAACCCATCCTGCGAAAAGCGCTTCGGCTACGCGCGCGGCCCCAGCAACTGGCGGCGGTACGCGCCGGGGGTGAGGGCGAACCAGCGCCGGCAGGCGCGGTTGAACACCGCCTGCTCGCTGTAGCCGAGCAGGCTGGCGATCTGCGCCAGGGGAATGTCCCGCGCCGCCAGGTAGGTTTGCGCGCGTTCGCGGCGGACGCCGTCGACCACCTCGTCGAAGGTCAGCCCCAGCTCGCCCAGGCGGCGCTGCAGGGTGCGTTCGTGCAGGCCCATCTGCTCGGCCACCAGGGGCAGGCGGCAGCGCTGGGTGGGCAGCATGCGCATGACCATGCGCCGCACCAGCTCGCCCAGGTCGCTGGCGCCTTCCTGCTCGAACTGGCTGAGGTACTGCACCAGGGTGCGGTGCAGCGTCGGGTCCTGCTGCTCGATGCGCTGCTGCAGCTGGGCCTGGGTCAGCAGCATGGCGTAGCCGGCCTGGCCGCTGCGCACCTCGGTGCGGAAGTAGCGGCGGTAGCGCAGCAGGGGCAGCGGGCTGGCGCCGTACAACTCCACCGCCTGCGCCTTGAAGGCGGGGCCGCAGAGCAGCGTCATGGTGTTGTGCGTCACGCCCATGGCCAGCTCGGCCATCTGCCGCTGCTGCGTCACCCCGGGGATGCGCAGGGCGACGCACAGCCGCGGGGCCTGGCCGGGCGTCTGGTCCAGCTCCAGCTGGATGCCCGGGCTGTGGTAGCCGATGAAGCGCACCACGTCGGCCAACGCATGGGCCACGGTCACCGAGTGGCGGGCGATGGCGGCGATGGGGCCGAGCACGTGCAGGTTCTGGTACTCGGCCATGCGCAGGCCGAAGTCCGGGCAGTCCAGCTCGGCGGCGGTGTATTCCAGCAGCCCCACCAGCGAGCGGAAGGGCACCCGGGCGTCTTCGTCGTCGAGCAGCTGCGGCTTGATGCGGAAGCGCTTCAGGTAGGCGAGCGGGTCCTGGCCGTGCTGGGCGACCAGCTCGCGGAAGCCGGTGAAGGAGGTGGTGCGGATGAAGGGTTCCATGTCGTCAAGAATCAATTATCTGTCATCAAAGATCAATCAATCCATCCGCGTCCGGCGAAGAATCCATGGCGTTCCCATTCCCCTCACCCCGGAGCACCCATGGAATTCGACTACATCATCGTTGGCGCCGGCTCGGCCGGCTGCGTGCTGGCCAACCGCCTGAGCGCCGACCCCGGCGTTTCCGTGTGCCTGCTCGAAGCGGGGCCGGAGGACCGCTCGCCGCTGGTCCACGCGCCGGCCGGCATCGCCGCCATCCTACCCACGCGCCACGTCAACTGGGCCTTCGACACCGTGCCCCAGCCCGGCCTGGGCGGGCGCCTGGGCTACCAGCCGCGGGGCAAGGTGCTGGGCGGCAGCAGCTCGATCAACGGCATGATCTACATCCGCGGCCACCGCAGCGACTTCGACGACTGGGCGGCGCTGGGCAACCCCGGCTGGTCCTTCGCCGAGGTGCTGCCGTACTTCCGCAAGAGCGAGCGCCACCATGGCGGTGGCTGCGAGTACCACGGCGGCCAGGGCGAACTCTACGTCGGCCAGGTGGACGCCCACGTGGCTTCCCATGCCTTCATCGAGGCCGGGCTGCACGCCGGCCATCGCTACAACGAGGACTTCAACGGCGCCGAGCAGGAAGGCGTGGGCCACTACGAGGTGACCATCCGCGACGGCCGCCGCTGGAGCGCCGCCACCGCCTTCCTCAAGCCGATCCGCCAGGCGCGCGGCAACCTGACGGTGCTCACCGGCGCCCTCGCCGAGCGCATCCTGCTGCAGGGCGGCCAGGCCTGCGGCGTGCGCGTGACGCACAAGGGCCAGCACCTGGAGCTGAAGGCGCGCCGCGAGGTGCTGCTCAGCGCCGGGGTGTTCGGCAGCCCGCAGCTGCTGATGCTCTCCGGCATCGGCCCGGAGGCCGAGCTGAAACCCCATGGCATCCGCGTGGAGCACGAGCTGCCGGGCGTGGGGCAGAACCTGCGCGACCACCCCGACGTGGTGCTCTGCTACCGCAGCCACGACACCTCGCTGCCCGGCTACTCGCTGCGCGGCGGCGCGCGCATGAGCGCGGCCCTGGCGCAGTACCTGGCCAGCCACAGCGGCCCGCTGGCGAGCAACTTCGCCGAGGCCGGCGCCTTCCTGCGCACCGGCCCCGAGCAGAACCGCCCCGACGTGCAACTGCATTCGGTGGTGAGCCTGCTGGACAACCACAACCGCAAGCTGCACTGGGGCCACGGCTTCAGCTGCCACGTCTGCGTGCTGCGGCCCAAGAGCGCCGGCAGCCTGGGCCTGCAGTCCGCCGACCCGGCCGCGGCGCCGCGCATCGACCCGAACATCCTCGGCCATGACGACGACGTGCAGACGCTGCTCAAGGGCTACCGCATGGCGCGGGAAATCTGCGAGCAGCGGCCGATGGCGCGCTTCGGCCTGCGCGACATCTACAGCGGCGGCCTGGACAGCGACGAACAACTGGTGGAAGTGCTGCGCCGCCGCACCGACACCATCTACCACCCGGTGGGCACCTGCCGCATGGGGCCCGATGAGGACGCGGTGGTGGACAGCCGCCTGAAGGTCCGCGGCATCGAGGGCCTGCGCGTGGTCGACGCGTCGATCATGCCGACCCTGGTGGGCGGCAACACCAACGCGGCGTCGATCATGATCGCCGAGCGCGCGGCGGGGTGGATCGGCGAGGCCTGAGCCGACGCGGACCGGCTGTCGTGGAAAGAGCAGGGTGCGCCGGCCGCGCCGCCATCTTCGGCTAGGCTTGCCTGGCATGGTCGAGCGCGCCGGCATTCGCGCGGCGCCTCGGCCCCGCCTCCCACTGCCCGGAGCCCTGCATGCCCCAGGCCCGCGACCTGATCATCTGCGAATACTGCGACGCCGTTTATGAACGCGCGCCGTTGCAACGTCACCAGCGCGCCTTGTGCGTGCGCTGCGGCGGCGTGCTGCAGCGGCACACCGCGCTGACGCTGCAGCAGCGCCTGGCGCTGAGCCTGACCGGCGCCGTGTTGCTGGCCTTCGCCAATGCCTACCCGGTGATGACCATCAACATGAAGGGGCTGAGCAATTCGGCGACGCTGTGGGACTCGGTGCTGATCCTCAGCAGCGGCAGCATCACCTTCATCGCCCTGGTGGTGGCCCTGGCCATCATCATCGCCCCGGCGCTGCAGGTGGCGCTGCTCACCTGGGTGCTGGGCTTCGCCCTGGGCGGCCGCCGCGCGCCGGCCTTCGCCCTGTGCATGCGCGCCCTGGAGGGGCTGCGGCCGTGGAGCATGCTGGAGGTGTGCCTGCTCGGCGCCATGGTGGCGGTGATCAAGCTGGCCGGGCTGCTGGAGGTGATCCCCGGCATCGGCCTGGTGGCCCTGGCGGCGCTGAGCGTGCTGCTGATCGCCATCGCCGGGCGCGACATCCGCGACCTCTGGGAGCGGGTATGAGCGCGCCGCCGCTGGCCCCGCAACTGAACCTGTGCCTGTGCCACGGCTGCGGCCATGCCTGCGACCTTGCGCGCAACGCCCATGAGTGCGAGCGCTGCGGCGCGCCGCTGCATGCGCGCAAGGCCGACGCCATCAACCGCGGCTGGGCCTACCTGGTGGCGGCGCTGGTGTTCTACGTGCCGGCCAACCTGCTGCCGGTGATGCGCACCGAGCTGCTTGGCCAGGGCGCGGACAGCACCATCGGCGGCGGCGTGCTGGAGTTCTGGGAAGCCGGCGCCTGGGACATCGCGCTGATCATCTTCATCGCCAGCATCGGCGTGCCGGCGATCAAGTTCTGCTCCCTCGGCCTGTTGCTGTTCACCGCCCAGCGCCGCAGCGCCTGGGCACGCCGGCAGCGCTCGCAGCTGTACCGCTTCGTCGAGCTGATCGGCTACTGGTCGATGCTCGACGTGATGGTGGTGGCGCTGGTGGCGGCGCTGGTGCAGATGCACGGGCTGGGCACCATCGAGCCGCGCCCGGGCATTCTGTTCTTCGGCCTGGTGGTGGTGCTCACCATGCTTTCGGCGATGAGTTTCGACCCTCGCCTGATCTGGGATGACGATCCGCACAAGGGAGACAGAAGCGATGGCGCAGGACACACATGACCCGGCCTCGCCGGGGCAGGCGGAGGTGCGCACGCGGCGCTGGAACCTGTCGCTGGTCTGGATAGTGCCGATAGTCGCGCTGCTGGTCGGCGCCTCGCTGGTGGTGCGTAACTGGATGCAGCAGGGGCCGGTGATCGCCATTTCCTTCGCCACCGGCGAGGGGCTGGAGGCGCACAAGACCCAGGTGAAGTACCGCAGCGTGGTGATCGGCGAGGTGACCTCGGTGGAGCTGGCCAGGGATCGCAAGGGCGTGGTCACCAAGGTGCAGCTGTCCAAGGATGCCGAGTCCTTCGCCAGCCGGGGCGCGCAGTTCTGGGTGGTGCGCCCGCGCATCGGCGCCGGCGGTGTTTCGGGGGTGGACACCCTGCTCTCGGGGGCCTTCATCGGCGCCGATGCCGGCGCGTCCAGCGCGCCGGAGAAGAACTTCACCGGCCTGGAGTCGCCGCCGCCGATCACCTATGGCGAGAAGGGCAAGCGCTTCATGCTGACGGCCGACGACCTGGGCTCGCTGGATATCGGCTCGTCGATCTACTACCGGCGCATCCCGGTGGGGCAGGTGGTGTCCTACGCCCTGCGCCAGGACGGCAAGGGCGTGGACATCGGCGTCTTCGTCAATGCGCCCTACGACGCCTTCGTCACCCAGGACTCGCGCTTCTGGAACGCCAGCGGGGTGGATGTGTCGGTGGACGCCAACGGCCTGAAGGTCAACACCGAGTCGCTGTCCTCGCTGCTGGTCGGCGGCCTGGCCTTCGGCAACCCGCCGTTCGCCGCCAGCGCGGAGCCGGCGGCCGACCAGCAGCGCTTCCGCCTGTTCGCCGACCGCGACAGCGCCCTCGCCCCGCCCAGCGGCATCGCGCAGCACCTGCGCTTTCGCTTCGACCAGTCGATGCGCGGCCTGTCGGTGGGCGCGCCGGTGGAGTTCATGGGCGTGGCCTTCGGCAAGGTCACCTCGGTGCAGCTGGACTACGACGAGGCGAAGCAGAGCTTCCCGGTGATGGTCGATGCCGTGGTCTACCCGGCGCGTCTGGGCCCGGTGCACCAGAAGATGCTCAAGGCCTTCGGCCAGACGGCCGGCGAAGAAGCCGCGAGCCGCCTGATCGGCACCTTCGTCGAGCACGGCCTGCGCGCCCAGGCCCGCAGCGGCAACCTGATCACCGGGCAGATGTACGTGTCCCTGGACTTCTACCCCGATGCGAAGAAAGTGGCCTTCGACGCCGCGGCCCAGCCGATCGCCATCCCCACCGTGCCCGGCAGCCTGGACAAGCTGCAGGAGCAACTGCAGGAAGTGGTGGAGCGCATCCGCAAGCTGCCGCTGGAGCGCATCGCCGGCAACCTGGATGGCAGCCTGCGCGAACTGCAGGGCAGCCTGAAGCAGTTCAACCAGCAGACCCTGCCCGGGGTGAAGGGCACCCTGGACGACGTGCGCAAGACGCTGCAGACGGCCAATGCCGCGTTGGCCAAGGACTCGCCGCAGCGCGAGAAGCTCGGCGACACCCTGGACGAGCTGGAGCGCATGTCGCGCTCGCTGCGCGACCTTTCGGACTACCTCGGCCGGCACCCCGAGTCGCTGATCCGCGGGCGGCCGAAAGCCGCGAACGCCAACGACCTGCAGCCCTGATAGCGCAATGCCAAAGGAGTGAATTCAGATGCCGAAGCTGCCGAAGCTGCTCATGGCCGGGCTGTTCCCGCTGTTCTGGGGCTGCAGCAGCGCGCCCATCCACTACCACACGCTGGTGCCCGCGCAACCGGGGCAGGGCGCGGCGAGCGGGGTGCGTGTCGAGCACGTGAGCCTGCCGCCGCAGGTGGACCGTTCACAGTTGGTGGTGCGCCAGGGCGGCAGCGGCCTGGCCATCCTGGAAACCGAATGGTGGGGCGCCAACCTGGTGGACGAGTTCCAGAGCGCCCTGCAGGACCAGCTCGGCGGCCCGCCCGGCGCCGCGCCCAGGGCCCAGCTGCGGGTGGAGGTGCAGCGCTTCGACTCGGTGCCGGGGCGCTACGCGCTGCTGGACGCCACCTGGCGCCTGAAACGTACGGGCGGGCAGGGCGAGTTGAGCTGCCACACCACGGTGCAGACGCCGGCGCAGAACAGCGTGGAGAGCCTGGTGAGCGCGCACCAGGCCAACCTGCGCCAGCTGGCCACGGCCATCGCCCGGGCCGCAACCGGCCCGGGCCGCTGCCCGGCGCCGTAGACGCAAGCGGGCCCCGCGTACAGGGGGGCCGGTGTGGTGGGGCAGCGTAGGAGCGGATCTCATCCGCGAATCGCGCCGGGGCGTCCGGCTATCGCGGACAAGGTCCGCTCCTACGGGAGAGGAATACCGTGCCTCCCGGCAACCTGCAGGAGCGGGCCCTGCCCGCGATTCGCGCGCAGGGCGCACTCCTACAGGGGCATGCTGTGGGTGGGGCAGCGTAGGAGCGGATTTCATCCGCGATTCGCGCCGGAGGTTCCGGCTATCGCGGACAAGGTCCGCTCCTACGGGGGAGGAATACCGTGCCTCCCGGTAACCTGTAGGAGCAGGCCCTGCCTGCGATTCGCGCGCAGGGCGCGCTCCTACAGGGGAATGCTGTGGGTGGGGCAGCGTAGGAGCGGATCTCATCCGCGAATCGCGCCGGAGGTTCCGGCTATCGCGGACAAGGTCCGCTCCTACGGGAGAGGAATACCGTGCCCCCGGCAACCTGTAGGAGCGGGCCCTGCCCGCGATTCGCGCGCAGGGCGCGCCCCTACAATGGGAATGCTGTGGGTGGGGCAGCGTAGGAGCGGATCTCATCCGCGAATCGCGCCGACACGTCCGGCTATCGCGGACAAGGTCCGCTCCTACGGGAGAGGAATACCGTGCCTCCCGGTAACCTGTAGGAGCAGGCCCTGCCTGCGATTCGCGCGCAGGGCGCGCTCCTACAGGGGAATGCTGTGGGTGGGGCAGCGTAGGAGCGGATCTCATCCGCGAATCGCGCCGGAGGTTCCGGCTATCGCGGACAAGGTCCGCTCCTACGGGGGAGGAATACCGTGCCTCCCGGCAACCTGTAGGAGCAGGCCCTGCCTGCGATTCGCGCGCAGGGCGCGCTCCTACGAGAAGCGGTGTTCCCTGCGAAGCACCAGCCTCAATGGAACGGATAGATGTAGTTCAGCCAGGACGCCATGCGCAGCAGGATCTTGCGCATCACCGCCAGTTCGTGGGCGTGTTCGCTGTACACCGCGGCCTGGCCGAAGGAGCCGCCGGGCAGGGTGGCGCGGTATTGCTCGAAGGCGGGGTCGGTGATGTCGAGGATCACCGGCACGCGCCCGGGCGGCGGCGAACCGCTGAAGCTGACCAGGTTGCCGCCGGGCTGGATCTGGCCCTCGCCGATCACCGGCAGCACGCGCCGCACCCTGGCCTGGAACACCTGGCCGGGCAGGCCGTCGAAGGCGATCTCGGCGGCGTCGCCGGCGTTCAGGCGCAACTGGCTGTTCTGCCGCATCCAGGCGACGTAGTAGTAGTCCTCATTGGGAATGAGGACCATCGACGGCCGGGTGGCGAAGCGCGTGGCGCGCACGCCGGGGCGCAGGATCAGCTGGGTCACGATGCCGTCGGCCGGGGCGCGCACCGTGGTGCTGTCCAGGTCGTAGCGGGCGCCGATCAGTTGCGCCTCGATGGCATTGACCTGCGCGGTGGCCTGGTCGAGGTCGCGGCGGTTGCCGACGTTGCGCTGCACCAGGGTGGAGGCGCGATAGAGGTCGGCCTTGGCCGAGACCAACTGGGCCTCCAGCGTCTTGACCTTGCTTTCGAAGGGCGTCGGGTCCAGGCGGAACAGTACGTCGCCCTTCTTCACCGGGTGGTCGCGCGTCACCGGCACCTCGACCACCTGGCCGCTGACGTTGGGCGAGATGGGCGTGCTGATGAAATAGCTGCGGGCCACCTCGGAGTAGGGGTGGTTGTAGTTCATGAAGAACACCAGGCAGCCCACCAGGACCACGCCGCCGAGGGCGGCGCTGGGCACTGTCCACTTGTTCTTCGGAATGCGGAACAGCTTGAAGACGACGACGCAGAGCGCGGCATAGGTCAGCAGGAGCAGCGTTTCCATCTCAGCGGCCCTCCTCGTCGCGCGGCGCGTGGGGCGCGGCGAGGGTGCGCTTGAGCTCCTCCAGCTCCGCCTTCAATTCGGCCAGCTCGCCTTCGGTGGCCGGCGCGTTCGGGTTGCCCATGCCCCAGCCGCGGTCCTCGCGGTAGAGCGTCGCCCAGATCCACAGCAGCGGCCAGATGACGTGCAGGGTGAACAGGCTCACCCAGCCGGCCACGTGGATGGAGTCCTGGTGCGGGTGGTTGCGCTCCTTGGCGATCTCGTAGGGGATGTCGTGGAGGGCGATGATGCCGTAGAAGAGGATCAGGGCGACGACGATGAGGATTCCCAGGGCCACGTAGTTCAGCATGGGCGATCTATTCCTTGTGCGGGGCCGGGCGACCAGGCGGGGTGGGCTGCCGCCTGTCGCGCCAGCGAGGGGACGGGGCCGTGCACGGGCGCTGCCCTTGAATCTAGTTTCGATTCGCGGCGGCGCAAACCATGCCTTGTGACGGGCGCGGGCGCGATGCTCATTTGGCGACAACGCGCGCTGCGCCAGTGCCTTCTGAAAAGCGCAAGGGCTGCTGCCATGCGCCTTCCGCGCCGGGGTTGCCACTTTAGCGAGGGGCCCGCTCGAATGTTTACGAGAGGCCGATGCGCTACCCTTTGCAGGCTGAACGCAGGTTCAGGGCGCCGCTGGCGCCTTCGCTTCACCAGGAGAAACCGTCCCCGATGCCCAACTCTTCCAAGCCAAGGAGCACGCTCAACCCTCCGGTCTTCTATAGCAGCGCACTGCTCATCGTCTTGCTGGTGTTCTACGCAGTGGCGTTCCAGGACCAGGCCCAGGCCCAGTTCGACGGTATCCAGCGATGGATCGTCGGCAACGCCAGCTGGTTCTACATCCTGGCAGTGGCGCTGGTGCTCATCAGCGTCGTGTTCCTGGCCGTCAGCCGCTACGGCGACATCAAGCTGGGCCCCGACCACAGCGAGCCCGAATACCGCAACGGCAGTTGGTTCGCCATGCTGTTCTCCGCCGGCATGGGCATCGGCCTGATGTTCTTCGGCGTCGCCGAGCCGGTGATGCATTTCACCACGCCGCCGGTGGGCGAGCCGGGCACGGTGACCGCGGCGCGCGAGGCGATGAAGATCACCTTCTTCCACTGGGGCCTGCACGCCTGGGCGATCTATGCCATCGTCGGGCTGATCCTGGCCTACTTCAGCTTCCGCAAGGGCCTGCCGCTGACCCTGCGCTCGGCGCTCTACCCGCTGATCGGCGAGCGCATCTACGGCCCCATCGGCCATGCCGTGGACGTCTTCGCCATCCTCGGCACCGTGTTCGGCGTGGCCACCTCCCTGGGCTACGGCGTGCTGCAGATCAACAGCGGCTTCCACCACGTGTTCGGCCTGCCGGTGAACGCCACCGTGCAGGTCATCCTGATCGCCGCCACCTGCGGCCTGGCGACCCTCTCGGTGGCCAGCGGCCTGGACCGCGGCATCCGCATCCTCTCCGAGCTGAACCTGGGCCTGGCGGTGGTGCTGCTGCTGTTCGTGCTGCTGCTGGGCCCCACGGTCTTCCTGCTGCAGGCCTACGTGCAGAACACCGGCGCCTACCTCTCGGAGATCGTCAACAAGACCTTCAACCTCTACGCCTACCAGCCCACCGACTGGATCGGCGGCTGGACCTTGCTGTACTGGGGCTGGTGGCTGTCCTGGTCGCCCTTCGTCGGGCTGTTCATCGCGCGCATCTCGCGCGGGCGGACCATCCGCCAGTTCGTCTGCGGCGTGCTGTTCGTGCCGGCCGGCTTCACCCTGCTGTGGATGACGGTGTTCGGCGACTCGGCGCTGCACATGATCCTCAACGAGGGGGTGACCGACCTGGCGACCGTGGTCGGCCAGGACAGCTCCCTGGCGCTGTTCGCCTTCCTCGAGCACTTCCCGTTGTCCAGCGTGGTGTCGCTGGTGGCAGTGCTGATGGTGGTGGTGTTCTTCGTCACCTCGGCCGACTCCGGCGCATTGGTGGTGGACATGCTGGCCTCGTCCGGACATGACCACTCGCCACTGTGGCAGCGCATCTTCTGGTCGGTGAGCATCGGCGTGGTGGCGGTGGCGCTGCTACTGGCCAACGGCCTGAAGGCGCTGCAGACGGCGACCATCGCCAGCGCGCTGCCGTTCTCCATCATCCTCCTGGCCTCGATCTGGGGCCTGTTCAAGGCGCTGCACCTGGATGCCACCCGCCGCGACCTGCGCTACCAGGCGCTGCCCTCGCCGCGCCATGCGCCCCACGCGCAGGGCGGCTGGCAGCGGCGCCTGCGCAGCATCGCCATGCGTCCGCGGCGGGCCCATGTGGCGCGCTTCATCGCCGAGGTGGTGCGCCCGGCCTGCGAGCAGGTGGCCGGCGAGTTGCGCAAGCAGGGCTACGAGGTGGCGGTTGAGGAGCGCGACGACGGCCGCGTGCGCCTGGCGCTGGACCATGCCGGCGAAGGCCGCTTCCTCTACGAGGTGCGCCCGCGGGCCTTCGCCCAGCCCAGCTTCGTGGTGCAGGACAGCGACGAGGGCAGCGACGCCCGCAAGTACTTCCGCGCCGAGGTGCACCTGCGCGAGGGCGGCCAGGACTACGACATCATGGGCTGGAGCCGCGAGGACGTGATCGGCGACATCCTCGACCAGTACGAGCGCCACCTGCACTACTTGCACCTGGTGCGCTGAAGCGCCCGCCGCGAGCGGCCCGCGAGCGGCCCGCGCAGTGCTCCGCCGCGCTCAGTGCAGGTCCAGGCGGCGCGCCAGCTTGCGCAGGTTGCTCGGGTCCATCTTCAGCGCGCGGGCGGCGGCGGCCCACTTGCCGCCGTGGCGCTGCAGCGCGCGTTGCAGCAGGCGGCGCTGGAAGTCGTCGACCACCTCCTGCAGGGAACGGGCGTCCTCGGCCGAGGGGGCGGGTATCTCGACGGCATCCTCGGCCGCCGGCAGCTCCAGGCCGAGCCCTGCCGCGTCGATGCTCAGCAGTTCGCGCCGCGAGGCCGCCTGGCTCAGCGTCTTGAGCGCCGCGCGGCTGATGAGGTGTTCCAGCTCGCGCACGTTCCCCGGCCAGGCGTAGTCCAGCAGGGCCTGCTCGGCATCCGGCGTCAGGCGCAGGCAGCGCAGGCCCAGGCGGGTGCGGTTGAGTTCGAGGAAGTGCCCGGCCAGCA
>Ga0180219_1000372_pt1 | contig 39208 bp, 31 predicted proteins | sample eDN3rd30CBELigMG_FD_151338 | JGI IMG/M metagenome (GOLD analysis project Ga0180219, IMG submission 151338) | Enriched Miracle-Growth compost microbial communities from Emeryville, California, USA - eDNA 3rd pass 30_C BE-Lig MG (version 2)... ... | reverse complement strand
TCCGCCAGAACCTGCTGGGCAAGCGCGTCGACTACTCCGGCCGTTCGGTCATCGTGGTGGGCCCGCAGCTCAAGCTGCATCAGTGCGGCCTGCCCAAGCTCATGGCTTTGGAACTGTTCAAGCCCTTCATCTTCAATCGCCTTGAAATGATGGGCCTGGCAACCACGATCAAGGCTGCCAAGAAACTGGTCGAAAGCCAGGAGCCGGTGGTCTGGGACATTCTGGAAGAAGTCATCCGCGAACATCCCGTCATGCTCAATCGTGCGCCGACTCTGCACCGTCTGGGCATCCAGGCGTTCGAGCCTGTGCTTATCGAAGGCAAGGCCATCCAGCTGCATCCGCTGGTCTGCGCGGCGTTCAACGCCGACTTCGACGGCGACCAAATGGCCGTTCACGTTCCGCTGTCGCTGGAAGCGCAACTGGAAGCGCGCACGCTTATGCTGGCTTCGAACAATATCTTGTTCCCCGCCAACGGCGAGCCTTCCATCGTGCCTTCCCAGGACATTGTGCTGGGTCTGTACTACACCACCCGCGAACGCATCAACGGCAAGGGCGAGGGCTTGTTCCTGTCCGACGTGGCCGAAGTTCAGCGCGCCTACGACAGCGGCGAAGTCGAACTGCAGACCCGCATCACGGTGCGCCTGAACGAGTTCGAGAAAGACGCCGCCGGAGAATGGCAGCCTGTTCTGCGCCGCTTCGAAACCACGGTCGGCCGCGCGCTGCTGTCGGAAATCCTGCCCAAGGGCCTGCCCTTCTCGGTGCTGAACCGCGCCCTGAAGAAAAAGGAAATCTCGCGCCTCATCAACCAGTCGTTCCGCCGCTGCGGCCTGCGCGCCACGGTGATTTTCGCCGACAAGCTCATGCAGTCGGGCTTCCGCCTGGCTACGCGCGGTGGCATCTCCATTGCCATGAGCGACATGCTGATTCCCTCGGTCAAGGAAGACATCCTTGCCCAGGCCAGCAAAGAGGTCAAGGAAATCGACAAGCAGTATTCGTCGGGTCTGGTTACCTCGCAAGAGCGCTACAACAACGTGGTCGACATCTGGGGCAAGGCCGGCGACAAGGTCGGCAAGGCCATGATGGAACAGCTTGCCACCGAGCCTGTCGTTGACCGCCATGGCGACGAAGTCCGCCAGGAGTCGTTCAACTCCATCTACATGATGGCCGACTCCGGCGCCCGGGGTTCCGCTGCCCAGATCCGCCAGCTGGCGGGCATGCGCGGCCTGATGGCCAAGCCGGACGGCTCCATCATCGAAACCCCCATCACGGCGAACTTCCGTGAAGGCCTGAACGTGCTGCAGTACTTCATCTCGACGCACGGCGCACGTAAGGGTCTGGCCGATACCGCGCTTAAAACCGCCAACTCGGGCTACCTCACGCGCCGTCTGGTCGACGTGACGCAAGACCTGGTCATCACCGAAGACGATTGCGGCACCACTCATGGCTACACCATGAAAGCCGTGGTCGAGGGCGGCGAGGTCATCGAGCCCCTGCGCGAGCGCGTTCTTGGCCGCGTTACGGCCACCGACATCGTCAACCCCGAGAACCAGGAAACCGCCATCGCCGCCGGCACGCTGCTGGACGAAGACATGGTCGACCTGATCGATGAGCTCGGCGTCGACGAAGTCAAGGTTCGCACGCCGTTGACTTGCGAAACCCGCTATGGCCTGTGCGCGCACTGCTATGGCCGCGACCTTGGCCGGGGCCTTATGGTCAACCGCGGCGAAGCCGTCGGCGTCATCGCGGCGCAGTCCATCGGCGAGCCGGGTACGCAGCTTACGATGCGTACCTTTCACATCGGTGGTGCGGCTTCGCGCGCAGCCATGGCCAGTTCGGTCGAAACCAAGTCGGCCGGTACGGTCGGGTTCGCCATTACCATGCGTTACGTCACCAATGCCAAGGGTGAACGAGTCGCGATTTCCCGCTCCGGCGAAATCGTCATCTTCGACGACAACCGCCGCGAACGCGAACGCCACAAAATCCCCTACGGCGCCACGATTACCGTGGGCGACGGCGACGTCATCAAGGCCGGCCAGCGCCTGGCGACCTGGGATCCCCTGACTCGCCCCATCGTGTCCGAGTACGCGGGTACCGTCCGCTTCGAGAACATCGAGGAAGGCGCAACGGTGGCCAAGCAGGTAGACGAAGTCACCGGCCTGTCGACGCTGGTCGTCATCACGCCCAAGACCCGCAGCGGCAAGGCCATGATGCGCCCGCAGATCAAGCTCATCAACGATGCCGGCGAAGAGGTCAAGATCGCGGGCACGGACCATTCGGTGAACATCTCGTTCCCGGTGGGCGCGCTGATTACCGTGCGCGACGGCCAGCAGGTCAATGTCGGCGAAGTGCTGGCGCGTATTCCCCAGGAATCGCAAAAGACCCGCGACATTACCGGCGGTCTGCCCCGCGTGGCCGAGCTGTTCGAAGCACGTTCGCCCAAGGACGCCGGCATGCTCGCCGACATCACGGGCACTGTGTCGTTCGGCAAGGACACCAAGGGCAAGCAGCGCCTGGTTATCACCGACCTGGATGGCGTGAACCACGAGTTCCTGATTCCCAAGGAAAAGCAGGTGCTGGTGCACGACGGCCAGGTCGTCAACAAGGGCGAAATGATCGTCGACGGTCCCGCCGATCCGCACGACATCCTGCGCCTGCAGGGTATCGAGCGCCTGGCTACCTATGTGGTCAACGAGGTTCAGGACGTGTACCGCCTGCAAGGGGTGAAGATCAACGACAAGCACATCGAAGTGATCGTGCGCCAGATGCTGCGGCGTGTGAACATCAGCGATGCCGGCGACACCAGCTTCATCACCGGTGAACAGGTCGAACGCTCCGAGCTGCTGAACGAAAACGACCGTATGGAAGCCGAAGGCAAGCTCCCCGCCTCGTACGAAAACGTGCTGCTGGGTATTACCAAGGCTTCGCTGTCGACCGATTCGTTTATCTCGGCGGCGTCCTTCCAGGAAACCACGCGGGTGCTCACCGAGGCTGCCATCATGGGCAAGCGCGACGACCTGCGCGGCTTGAAGGAAAACGTCATCGTCGGTCGCCTGATCCCCGCTGGTACCGGCATGTCGTACCACATGGCCCGCAAGGAAAAAGAACGCCTCGAAGACGTCGAGCGCCAAGCCGCCCGTGCCATGGCCAATCCTTTCGAGGATGCGCCTGTCGCGGAAGCGGTGGAAGTGCAGGACGCCGATCAGGCAGCAGGGATCGAACCCGATTCGGCCGAATAAGGCGCATATCGGTTAGCGTATCGTTCCACCCCCAGGGCGGGGCGATGCGCGAAAGCCGCCGTTTTGCTTCGTGCAAGACGGCGGCTTTTTTATTGAGTAATGGTTTGCCCTGATTTTGGACCGAGTGAAAGCGCGTCAAAATAAGTCGAGCCGCACCTTACAATTCTAATATGCGGTGTACTGGCTTTTGCGTGCCAAGCGGGTCTGCGCTTCCAAGGGAATGTCTTTTGGCTATGCTTACCGTCTGGCCGTGCTTCAGGGACTCCAATGTCTGTTGCAATACGAGCTTTTCAGGGCAAGTTCGGACGGATCGCTCTATTAGATATGGATCGACCGCTGGTTACGCATGCTCACACCCAATGCCACGCATTGATCAAGGTTGGTGGCGCCGACACGCACTTTTCCGTACGCGATAAATCCGTCCCCCTGACCGACGACACCATGGTTCTGATCAACTCATGGGAGCCGCATGCGTATACGCACAATGTCGAAGCCCCCCGCACCATCATCCTGGGCCTCTACATCGAGCCGCAATGGCTGGTAAAAACCGAGAAGGCCTTGATCTCCAGCGGCAACCCCGGGTTCTTTCCCCATTCGTGCGTGCGGATATCCGATCGCGTGCGCAAGCTGTCCAATACCTTGGCTATGGAGATGCTGTATGGGGACGATCTAAGCGATCAATATCTCGAAGAGCAGCTGTTCAATCTCATGATCGCGGTAATCGAGTCGTTTTCCGAGTGGCGGAATTTCAACTTGCTGCAGCCGGGCAACCTGCCCGCGATTCCCGATTTCCGTATACGCAGGGCGATCTCATACATGCGGGCCAACCTGGGGTCCGAGCTCGACATCAATACCCTGGCCGAGCAGGCCTGCTTGTCGCGAGCCCATTTTTTCAAGCTGTTCCAGCAATCCACGAATGTAACGCCAATTGTCTATGCCAACGTATTGCGCATGGAGGCGGCCATTCAGGGCATTGCCCAAACCCAGCAGTCTTTGGCGTTGTTGTCGGGAAGCCTCGGCTTTAACGCGCAAAGCCATTTCACGCGGTTTTTCCACCAGCACGTGGGCGCCACGCCAAGCCAGTATCGCAAGGTGGTCAACGTGCTCGAGCAGCCCTAGCTCCAAAAGCAAACTCCCCATTTTGTCTTGATGCTGCGCACTGTACCCGGAGCGCGAATTGCTTCTCCGTGCCATAAAAAAAGACTCAGTGGTAAATAGCCGGACCTGACGATAACGCGCCCCGACGGGTGCCGCCCTACACTTTTTGCAATGGTCACGTTGCAAAAAGAGGCGCATATTTTGGATTGCTCTACTACTGTTCTTGCCGGCGCACCCGACGTCTCAGCTCGAACCGGCGCGCAAACGCACATTGGGCGTTCCGTGCCGCGAGTGGAAGACATGCCCCTGCTGACAGGGCGTGGAAGTTTTGTGGATGACGTTGGGGTCAAGCCCGGCACGCTGTACGCGGCGATACTGCGTTCCCCCCATGGGCACGCGGAAATCCTGTCCATCGATGCAGCCGCGGCCATGCGGTTGCCCGGAGTTCGCGCCGTATTGACGGGGGCCGATGTCAAGCAGTGGGCCACTCCCTTCGCGGTAGGGGTGAAGCAGCCAATGGAGCATTGGTGCATGGCGATAGAGCGCGTTCGCTATGTAGGAGAGCCGGTGGCTGTGGTGGTGGCGGAAAGCCGCTATATCGCTGAGGATGCTCTGGATCTGATCCGTGTGGAGTATGCCAAGCTGGCCGTTGTGGTGGATCCCGAGCAGGCGCTGCTTCCCGACGCCCCGGTCTTGCACACCGCGGTGGGAACGAATGCGGTCAACGACAGGAACTTCCGTTACGGCGATCCCGATGCGGCGTTTGCCGCGGCGGAACGCACGGTCAGTATCAAGGTACGCTACCCTAGGAATTCCTGCACTCCCATGGAGTGCTTCGCCGTGGTGGCGGAACATCTGCCTGGAGACGATGGCTACGAAGTTCTGTCGAATTTCCAGGGGCCCTTTGCGTTGCATCCGGTAATGGCGCGGGCGTTGAAGGTCAGCGGTGCGAAGCTGAGAATGCGTTCGCCGCACGATTCAGGCGGCAGCTTTGGCACAAAGCAGGCGGTATCGACTTATGTCGTTCTGATGTGTCTGGCATCGAGAAAGGCCGGTGCGCCCGTGAAATGGATCGAAGACAGGCTCGAGCACCTGGTTGCGGCCGTATCTGCCACCAATCGCGTAACCACCATCGAAGCGGCCGTCAAGGCCGATGGAGAAATCCTGGCGCTCCGTTATCACCAGATAGACGACTGCGGCGCGTACTTGCGCGCGCCGGAGCCCGCCACGTTCTATCGCATGCACGGCATGCTTACCGGCGCCTACAAAGTCCGGCATCTGGATGTGCGCAACCAAGTGGTCCTGACCAACAAGACGCCTACGGGCCTGGTGCGGGGATTTGGCGGGCCTCAAATGTACTTCGCGCTCGAGCGCCTGATGCAGCGGATAGCCGTCGAGCTAGGCCTGGATCCGCTGGACGTCATTGTCCGGAACTTGATCGATGCCGATGCGTTCCCTTACGCGACGCCGGCGGGATCCTTGTACGACTCTGGAAATTATCAGGCGGCGGTCGAACAGGCGCGCAAAGAGGGGCGATTGGACGAACTGCTGGCGCGGCGCGACCAGGTGCGAGCAAATGGCGGGTTGTACGGCATCGGCTATGCCATGATTGTAGAGCCGTCCATTTCCAACATGGGTTACATCACCACCGCGCTGACGCCAGAAGAGCGGGCCAAGGCCGGCCCGAAGAATGGCGCGAATACCAGCGCCACCGTCAATGTGGATGGTTTGGGCAGTGTGAGCGTGATGATTGACTCCGTGCCGCAGGGCCAGGGCCATCGTACCGTCGTCGCCCAGGTGGTGGCCGATGCATTGGGGCTGGAGCCTGGCGATATCGTGGTCAATACCGAGCACGACACGCAAAAGGACGGCTGGTCCATCGCCGCGGGCAATTACTCCAGCCGTTTTGCCGGCGCTGTGGCGGGCACGGTGCATCTTGCCGCGATGAAGGTGCGTGACAAGCTGGCGCTCATTGCCGCCGAGACATTGAACGTTGCGCCGGACGAGCTTGTCTTTGCCCAGCGAAAGATCTTCGCGGCGTCGAGCCCCGAGCGCAAGCTGGCGTTCCATCGGGTGGCCGGCAACGCACATTGGTCTCCGGCCACGCTGCCCGCGGGCATGGAGCCTGGCCTGCGCGAAACGGTGTTCTGGACTCCTCCGCAATTGGCGGCGCCCGACGAAAAAGATGTGATCAACAGCTCGGCAGTTTATGGCCTGGTCTTTGATATATGCGGGCTGGAAGTGGACAAAGTGACCGGGAAGGTTCGCATCGACCGCTATGTCACGCTGCATGACGCCGGGAGAATCCTCAATCCCGCCTTGGCGGACGGGCAATCCCGGGGCGGATTTGCGCAAGGCGTGGGCGCTGCGCTAATGGAAGAGTTCGCCTATGGCGAAGATGGAAGCTTCCTGTCCGGCACGTTCGCCGACTACCTGGTTCCGACCACCTGCGAGGTTCCCGACCCGACGATTCTGCACATGGCGACGCCGTCTCCGTTCACACCGTTGGGGACGAAGGGAATAGGCGAAGGCAACAACATGAGTACGCCGGTTTGCATCGCAAATGCCGTGGCCGATGCGCTTGGTGTGGCTGACATTCGCCTGCCTCTTACTCCGTCCCGGATCCACGAGCTGCTGGCCGTCGCCGAGCCTGAGCCTAGCGGGGCGGGCATTGCGTTCCGGCCAGGCGTGCCTGCGCGTGCCAAGGGCAAGGGAGGGCACGCGCTCTCCATGTCGGGGTCGGTAGACCTGGCCGCCACGCCTGAACAGGTGTATGCGGTATTGCTGGACCCGGTCGCATTGGCGCGAGTCGTTCCGGGATGCCGCGAGCTTACCTTGATTGGCGACAACCATTACCGTGCCGACGTCACGATCGGCATAGGCCTGGTCAAGGCCCGCTACCTGGCCGAGGTCAGATTGAGCGATCTGGATCCGCCGCACGGCCTGTCCCTGGGCGGGAGCGGGGTCAGTCCTCTGGGGTCTGCAGAGGGTGATGGCCGCTTGAATCTGGAAGCCACGCCGGATGGCACGCGCTTGTCGTATGACTATGAAGTGGCCGTGAGCGGCAAGGTTGCCGCTGTGGGCGGACGCATGCTGGAAGGCGCGGCCAAGGTCGTGTTGCGGCAGTTGTTCGAGCAGCTTGGGCGTCAGGCTATCGGCGGCGCCGAGGCTCCGGACCGCTCATGGTGGCAGCGCGTCCTGAAACTGTTGGGGAGGTCGAAATGAAGCCGGCCGGTTTTGACTATATACGCGCCGATACGGCGCAGGAAGTGGTGGAGAGCCTGGCGCAGTACGGCGAAGACGCCAAGATCCTCGCAGGAGGGCAGTCGTTGATGCCCATGCTGAACATCCGTCTGGCACAGCCCCGGATACTGGTCGATATATCCCGGTGCGCGGATCTGGACTATGTCCGTATTGAAAACGGCTATCTGGCGGTTGGTGCGGCGGCGACGCAGGCCAGCGTGGAAACACGGCGCGACCTCGCCGATGAGGCTCCGCTTCTGAAGCTGGTTTTCCCGTGGATCTCGCATTTCCAGATACGCAATCATGGGACCGTCTGCGGGTCGATCGCTCACGCGGATCCGAGCGCCGAACTGCCCCTGTGCCTGACGGCGTTGCATGGACAGGTTGTGCTGCGCTCGAAATCCGGACGCCGGGTCTTGGCCGCCGAAGACTTCTTCCAGGGAATGCTGCTTACCGCGGTGAGACCGGGGGAAATCGTGGAGGAAGTGCGGTTTCCGTTGCGGGAAGAGAGCGTTCGTTACACGTTCGAGGAGGTGTCGATGAGGCATGGCGACTTCGCCATCGTTGCCATGGCTGCGATAGTTGGCAAGGACAGCATTGCCGTGACGGTGGGCGGGGTGGCGGATCGCCCGCAGTGCCGACAGTGGTCGATGCTGGTGGATGATGATCTGGACGTAGCGCTGAACGATTTTGCATGGGAGCTCGACGCCCAGGGCGATGCGCATGCCAGCGCCCATTATCGCCGGCATCTGGTTCGCAATATGGGACGCAAGTTGATTGAAAAGGCGAAGGCATGAAGCGCTACGAGAAAGATTCCTTCAACAAGATCTCACTGATATTGAACGGGGTTGAGCGCAGCGCCTATGCGGACCCGCGCATGCTGCTGTCGGACTTTCTGCGCCTCGAGCTGGGCGCAACGGGCACCCATGTCGGCTGCGAGCATGGTGTGTGCGGCGCCTGCACGGTACAGATCGACGGAATTGCCGTTCGATCCTGCCTGCAGCTGGCCGTGCAGGCTCAGGACCGCAGGATAGATACGGTGGAGGGACTGGCGCAAGGGAACGCGGCGGGGCTCGACGATCTGCAAGAGGCGTTTCATCGCAACCATGCATTGCAATGCGGCTATTGCACGGCTGGAATCCTGATGTCTTGCGAGCACTATCTAAGGCGCGTCCCCAACCCCACCGAGCACGAGGTGCGCGAAATGTTGTCCGGCCATCTATGCCGGTGCACGGGCTATACAAATATCGTCAATGCGGTGCTCGAGGTTGCCGCGTTGCGTAATAACACGACTTTAGTGGAAGACAAAAATGCTTGATTTGGGGAGAAGCTTCCTGGCGGCGGAGGAACGCAGTCCGCAAGCCGTCGCTATCGTGGACGGCGATGTCCGGCTTAGTTATGCCGAGTGGGGCGGGCGCATCCGGAGTGTTGCCGCTGGATTGCGGAGTCTGGGAGCCAGGAAAGGCGATCACATGATCCTGGTTTTGCAGAACCGGTGGGAAATGGCAACCCTGTATTGGGCATGCCAATTCCTTGGCGTGATTGTCACACCCTTGAACTGGCGGGCCAAGCCGGAGGAAATCGACTATTGCATCGAGGATTCCGGTGCTACGTTGATTGCCTTCCAGGACGTTTCGATGCAGGCGGTTGCAGAATCGACGCTTGCGCACCGCCTGTTCCGCGTTGCTGTTGGAGCGCAAGCCGGCGGCTCGCATGGGTTCGATGAGTTGCTGCAGACCCCGGGGCTGGAGAATCCGCTTGATGCTTGCGCCGATGACTGGTCATTGATGTTGTATACCTCGGGCACCACGGGAAAACCCAAGGGCGTTCCCCGCCGCCATCGTCACGAACGATCCGCCGCGTTGGCTCACGTTGCCCAGAACCTGTACCGGCGTGGTGAGCGCACGCTGGGCGTCATGCCTCTTTACCACACGATGGGCGTGCGCTCGTTGCTGTCCATGGCCTTGATCGATGGGTGTTTTGTCTGTGTCCCGAAATTCGACCCGGCGTCTGTCTTGCGCGCCATCGAGGCAGAGCGCATTACGAATCTGTACCTTGTTCCGACTCTTTATCACGATGTCGTAGCCCATCCGGATTGCGCGCATACGGATTTATCGTCCGTGCGCAAATTGGGCTTTGCCGGCGCCTCCATGAACCAGGACCTGATGCAGAAGCTGGTTGCCGTGTTTTTGCCCGAGCTGTTCGTCAATCATTACGGCTCGTCAGAGGTCTATACCTTCACGATCGATCAGGAGGCTGCAAAAAAGCCGGGCAGCGCCGGCAGGGCGGGCATCAATCAACGCATCCGGGTCGTTCAAATGAACTCGGGCGACCCCGATCGTATCGTTCCCCCTTACGAAGAAGGAGAAATCATTGCCGACCTGAGCGGCGATGAGTCGTTCGAAGGCTATTGGAACCGGCCCGACGCCGATGCCAAGGCCTTGCGCGCGGGCTGGTACTTTACCGGCGACACGGGCTATGTCGATAGTGATGGGGATCTTTTCGTGTCCGGAAGAACGGACGACATGATCATCAGCGGTGGTGAAAACATTTCGCCCATCGAGATAGAAAGCCTGCTTTCATTGCATCCCGCGGTCGATGAGGTGGCGGTGGTTGGCCTTTCCGATCCCCGCTGGGGCCAGAAGGTTACCGCGTTCATCAAGCGGATCGCTGCGGTGACGGAAGAAGAACTGGATAACCATTGCCGCTCTTCAGGCCTGGCCAACTTCAAGCGGCCCAGGTCTTATGTGTTTGTGCGCGAAGTGCCTCGTTCCCCCGTTGGCAAGTTGCTGCGCCGCAAGCTGGTGGCCAGTGAATATGAACCCGAATAGCTGTTGCAGAAAGCCCGCGGTAGCCACCGCGGGTTGAAAAACTTTGAATCTAAAATCAGGAGACAGTATGAACAGTTCACAACTATTTTGCCGCATGCTTTTGACGGCACTGGCGGCTGGATTCTCGGGCATTGCCTCGGCCCAGCCCGCCGAGCCGATAAAGATCGGTGTATTGACGCCTCTGTCCGGCACGTATGCCAGCCTTGGCCAGCAAGTTCGCTGGGGTATCGAGCTGGCCACCAAAGAAATAAACGATGCCGGCGGCATCATGGGACGTAAAGTCGAATTGCTCTTTGAAGATGAAGAGGCCAATCCCGCAGTCGCCACGCCCAAGGCCGAAAAGTTGTTTCAGGTGTCGAAGGTGGATTTCCTGACCGGTACGGTGAGTTCCGCGTCGACACTGGCGGTAGGCCAGGTGGCCGAGCGCAATGACCGCTTGATGGCCACCACCGTTTCTTTTTCCGACGCGATCACCGGCGACAAGTGCTCTCCCAACGTGTTTCGGGTCAACGCCAAGGCCGGCCAGCAGTCGGTGGCCCTGGCCGAGTGGCTGAGCAAGGCCAAGCCGGACGCAAAGGTTTTTTATCTTGGGCCGGACTATGAGATGGGCCGCAGCACCGTGCATGCTTTCAAGGCCGCCGCGGAAGCGAAAGGGGCCAAGACGGTCGGTGAAGTGTTTGCGCCCCTCGACAACAAGGACTATTCGCCATTTTTCGGGCAGATTCGCGCCGCGCGCCCGAACGTAATGTATACGTCGGTCGCTGGCAACGATACCGTACGCTTGTTCAATCAGATGAGCGAATATGGCTTGCTTCGGAACCTGACCGTAGTCGGGGCGTCGGGAACCGTTACCTCGCAGAATCTGGGCGCCATGGGCAAGAACGCCGAGGGTTTCACTACCGGTGTGGGTTATTCCGTTGACCTGGATATTCCCGAAAACAAGAAATTCGTCGCGGCCTTCGAGGCGGCCTACAAAGCCGCGCCGGATCTGTACGGCGCCGACTCGTATGGGGTGATGTACTTCTACAAGGCCGCCGTCGAGAAGGCCCACAGCACGGATACCGCCAAGGTTCGCGCCGCGATGGAAGGCCTGGCTTGGATGACGCCCCAGGGCAAGAAGACCATGCGCGCCGGAGACCACCAGGCGGTTCAGGACATGTATGTCACCAGCCTGAAGGACGGCCGGTTCAAGGTCTTGAGCAAGGTGGATGGCGCGGCGGCCATCGGCCCCGACACCTGCAAGCGGTTCTGATAGGACGCGGCTGTATTTTGGCCGGCGGCGCCAACGGGTACTGGCCGGCCAATCGTCCCCGGATAAGGAATGTTAATTATGAGCGGGTTTATCGACACGCTGCAGTTTGTATTTGCGCCGCAAATCATCAATGGCCTTTCCATAGGCGTTGCAGTGGTTCTGATGGCATTGGGCTTGACCATTATTTTCGGCCTGCTGGACGTCATCAATATGGCGCATGGCGAATTCTATGCGCTGGGCGCCTATGTCGGCGTTACGCTGATGGCGATTGGCGTCAATTTCTGGGTGGTGTTGCTGCTTGTGCCCCTCATCATGGCGCCGCTTGGCTACATGACCGAGCGGCTGTTCATCCAGCGGGTCTTTCATCAGAAAGACAGGCACATCCTGACGTTGTTGCTTACGTTCGGGCTGGCGATTGTGCTGGAGGATGTCTACAAGCTCATCTATGGCCCCCAGGCTCTCTCGGTAAAAACGCCCATTGGCGGCGGCAGCGAGGTGCTGGGTGTGTTCTTCCCGAACTATCGGCTGTTCCTGATGGCAATAGGCGCGGTGATTATTGTCGGCGTATGGTTGCTGGTGTATAGAACCAGCCTGGGCGCCATGGTTCGCGCGGCCGCGTTCGACAAGGACATGGCATCTTCGCTTGGCGTGCCTGTATCGCATGTTTATGCCGGTACGTTTGCCTTTGGCGTGGCACTGGCCGGTTTGGCGGGAGTGTTGCTGGCTCCGGTTTATTCAGTGTTTCCAACCATGGGCAAAGACTTCATTCTGCTGGCTTTCAGCGTGGTGATCGTGGGTGGCCTGGGAAGCATAAAGGGGGCGTTGATCGCCGGCCTGGTCCTGACGCAGATCCAGGCCATATCCAGCCTTTATATTTCGCCGTCGTGGACCGACCCCCTGGTGTTTGCCATTATGGTGGTGGTATTGATGATACGGCCTCAGGGACTGTTTGGGAGGCTTGGCCATGCGTGACTCCACTTCTGCCGTCCTGGGCGCATTGCCCAGCCGCCCCGTCTTGCAGCGCGAAGACGTCGCCCGCAACGTCCTGCGCTGGTTTGCCTATGTGTTTGTGGCGCTGGCGCTGCTGTTTGCCGTCATCGCGCAAGTGCATGGTGATGTCTTCTTTTTCCGCCTGGCGACCGAAGCCCTGATTTACGGCGGCTTTGCGATGGGCGTTGATTTGCTGCTTGGCTATACCGGCTTGTTGTCGCTTGGCCATGCCTTGTTCTTCGGGCTGGGGGCGTATACGTCCGCCGTGGTGCTTAAAGGCCTGGCGCCTTCCTTCTGGCTGGCGCTTGCCGTTACCCTGGGAGTCAGCACGATCGTTGGCACCATCGCAGGCATTATCGCCATTCGCGCGCGGGGTGTGTACTTTGCGCTGATCACCTTCGGCATGGCGGAGGTGCTCGCCAAGGCCGTGTTCAACACGCAAGAGCTTGGCGGATCCGACGGCATCATCGGCGTGCCGGTCATCAAGGCGAATTTCCTGTTTTTTACCGTCGATACCGGCAACGCGGCTCACTTTTTCTTCCTGGTGCTGGCGGTCATCATGGTGTTCTATTTTGCCCTGGAAGCATTGCTGCGCACACCGTTCGGACGTCTGGTGGTGGCTATCAAGGCCAATGAGGACAGGGTGCCGTTCCTTGGCTTCAATGCGCAGCGTCACAAGCTTGGCATTTTTGTGATCGCGGCCAACGTCACGGCCTTGTCGGGGGCGTTGTACCCGATGTTGCGTGGATTTGTTTCACCAGAACTGCTGTATTTTCACTCGTCGGGCAATGCCGTGATCACCGTCATCCTTGGCGGAGTGGGAACATTGATCGGTCCGCTGTTTGGCAGTGTCATCCTGACGGGCTTGAAGTCGGTCGTTGGCTCATATACCGAGCACCACCTGATTGTGATCGGATTGCTGTTCATGTGTTCGGTCATGTTCTTCCCGAAGGGCATCGTAGGATCCCTGAAGGGGCTCGTTGAGTCGTGGCTGGCACGGCGCAAGGAGCAATCATGAAGCAGAGCGGCAATGCAATGGCCCTGAATGCGGACGTCATCCTCGACATAAAGAACATCTCGGTCGCCTTTGGCGCCCTCAAGGCGGTGGATCGCGTCAGCTTCAAGGCCAGACGCGGACAGATCACCTCGCTGATCGGCCCGAATGGCGCGGGAAAAAGCACGCTATTCAATCTCGTCAGCGGTGCCATCCGGCCCAGCGGCGGGTCGGTCGAGTTCAATGGCGCCGAAGTGACCGGCTTTTCGCCTCACAAGCTTCTGCATGCGGGCCTGGCGCGATCGTTCCAGATTACAAAGTTGTTCTTTGAGCTGTCGGTGCGCGAGAACCTGCGGCTTGCGGCTCAGTCGCTCGAGTCCGCGCGTCATGCCTTCCTGCCGTTGAGTCGCAACCATCACGCGCGCCAGCGAGTGGACGAGCTTATCGAGCAATTCCGGCTGCATCAGAAAGCCAATGAGCAAGCGGGGTATTTGTCCCATGGCGAGCAGCGCCGCCTCGAGATCGCCGTGGCGCTGGCCTGCAAACCCAAGCTGTTGTTGCTGGACGAGCCGACGCAAGGCATGTCGCATGCCGATACCGAAGAGACGGGAGCCATGATCCAGTCTTTGGCGGGCGAGGTATCCATCTTGCTGGTCGAGCATGATGTCGGGCTGGTCATGGGTCTTTCCGATCATGTGGTGGTCATGGCGCAGGGCGCGAAGCTGGCGGAGGGCGCTCCCGCCGAGGTTCGTGCAAACTCCGCGGTTCAAGCCGCTTATTTTGGACAGCGAGAATCCGATGCTTGAATTGGAAGAGATACATACGTATTACGGCTTGAGCCATGTCCTGCAGGGCATCACGCTTTCTGTAGGGACTGGCGAAATCGTGGTTCTTTGCGGCCGAAACGGCGTGGGCAAGACGACAACCATCAAGACAATCGCGGGCTGGGTCAAGGCGGCGTCTGGATCCATTCGGCTTGACGGTGTCGAGCTTGGAGGAATGCCGTCCGACCGCATTTGCCGCAAGGGCATAGGCCTGGTGCCGGAAGACCGCCGCATCTTTCCCGGGCTGACCGTTGAAGAGAACCTGAAGCTTGGGTTGCTGCAATGTCCACGGCGCCCTTCCGTGGAATCCCGGTTGATGATCGAGCAGGCCTATGCCCGTTTCCCGCGCCTGAAAGAAAGGCGCCTTCAAATGGGCACGGCGTTGTCTGGCGGCGAACAGCAGATGCTAGCCATTGCGCGGGTGCTTATCGGAGCCCCCAAGCTGTTGTTGATCGATGAGCCGACCGAAGGGCTGGCGCCGATCATTGTCGATGAGATATTCGCCATCATTGCCGGCTTGCGCGACGAGGGCATCCCGGTTCTGCTGGTCGAACAGAACGTGCATCGTGCGCTCGATGTGGCCACACGATTCTATGCGCTCGAACGAGGCCAGATCGTCATGCAGGGGGACGCCTCGTCGGTCTCCGACCGGCAAAGCCTTGGCGAAGTGATTGCCGTATGACGCGGCGCAAGCCATTCAAATTCAATTGATTCACATCAGGAGTAAAAATCGAAATGTTCCAACTTAAGCACCCAGCGCATACACAGCTTGAACAGCTGGATGGATTCTCGGTGTTCATCGATGAAGCCCGGGAACGGGCCGATATCGTGTTGAATCGGCCGCCGTTCAACGTTATTTCGATGGCGCAACGCGATCAGTTGCGTCTTGTGTTCGAGTCCCTGGATGAGAATCCCGCTGTGCGGGTCATTGTCTTGCGGGCTGAAGGCGAGCATTTTTCCAGTGGCGGCGACATCCGCGGCTTTCTGGATGCCACGCCAGAGCATGTGTCGAAACTGGCGTGGAATGTAGCCGCGCCGGCCCGGTGCTCCAAGCCGGTGATTGCCGCGAACCGGGGTTATTGCTTTGGCGTTGGCTTCGAGATCTCGCTTGCCTGCGATTTTCGGATCGTGTCTGAAACAGCCCAATATGCCTTGCCGGAACAAAAGCTGGGGCAGATTCCCGGCTCGGGCGGATCCGCCCGGCTGCAAAAGATGGTGGGTATTACGCGCACCAAAGACGTCGTTATGCGCTCCCGTCGGATCCCCGGACAGCAAGCCTATGACTGGGGTATTGCCACTATGTGCGTAGCGGATTCCGGCCTGGAGAAGGCTACCGACAGCCTGGTGGATGAATTGCGGAAGTTCTCGCCGATTGCCCAGCGCACGGCTAAAAAGCTACTAAATGATACGGAAGATTCCACGTTATCGATCGCCATTGAGCTGGAAGGGCATTGTTACAGTCGTCTGCGTTCGTCGGATGACTTTCGTGAGGGCGTCGAGGCATTTCATGCTAAGCGTCCAGCGCAGTTCCAGGGTAGCTAAACCCGGACATTTCATGAGTGTAGGCAAATTTCCAAGGCGTTGACGGATCGTCGGACCGCTGGTCAGTTCGCCCACGCGGTGCCGCCTGGAAACGGGCGCGACAGCTCCGGCATTGCCCCCATTAGGTCGCCGGGCGCCAAGCGCTGAGGAACGTATGCCCTGCGTCAGCGGGCGATTGCGCTCATGGAGTACCGCTGCCCGGACTGGGGGGCGACAGCGCTACTCCACTCCACCCGTCTGCACAACCTGATGAGCCTCGCTCTGGGCGCAGCGGTAAAAAATCAATCTCGTCGTTCATCATCCCTGCGTCCGCAAAAGTCGTTTCGGACGCAGGCTTGGCTTATTCGATTCGTCTCGGATAGCGCGCTGGTCATTGAGCGCTTGCTAAGGCTTACCCTTATTGCCCAAAAAAAGGATTGTTAAAGGCGAATTTAGCTGTTATAACACCTATTAATACATGTGTTATTACACATAAAATACGACGCAAGAACAAGAAAGCAACCTAAGCAACATACGGATTTATGGCGAAAGTGCCCGCTGCGGTGCACTTATCACAACAAAGAATCACGTTCAGGAGGTTGAGACAAGCATGGATGTACCAGCAGCCAAAAAGTACATGATCGCCACGGACGTCGGCGGAACATGCACCGATACCGTCGTATTCGCGGCGGGAGAGCCAATCAGGATAGGAAAGGCCCTGTCCACGCCGCCGGATTTTGCAACGGGGATTTTCGATTCGATCGAATCGGCGGCGACCGCAATGGGTAAAAGCAGGGATGGCCTGCTTGCGGAGACGTATCTATTCATTCACGGCTCAACGGTGGTGGACAACACCATTTTCACCAGGGATGGCGCGAAGGTAGGATTGATCAGCACCGAAGGGTTCGAAGACACGATAAAAGTAACGCGTGGGGCCTACGGACGCTGGGGAGGCCTGACAGAGGATCGCATCAAGCACATCGTCAAAACGGAGCGCGCTGCCCCCTTGGTGGATCCTGCTCTGGTCCTGGGTGCGCCCGAGCGCGTGGATGCCGCGGGCGAGGTGCTCCGCGAGCTGGATGAAAAAGAAGTCGAGAAAATGCTGGAGTTTCTCGTCAACGAAAAGGGTGTGGATGCCATTGCCGTATCGTTGCTCTGGTCGTTCATCAATCCCGTCAACGAGCGCCTTATAAAGGAAGTCGCAGCGCGTGTAGCGCCGAACGTCTATTGCACGCTATCGTCCGATATTGCTCCGCTGCCCGGCGAATACGAGCGCACGTCCACAGCGGTGATAAATGCCTATGCGGGCAAAATCACGCAAAGCTATCTCACCGATCTGGAAAAGCGCCTGGCCGAAACCGCTTATCGTGGACAGATCATGGTCATGCAGGGCTACGGCGGTTTGCTACCCGCAAACGAAGCTGCTGATCGTTCGGTGGGCATGCTTGAGTGCGGTCCGGCAGCGGGTGTAATCGGCGGCAAATCCCTTGGCCAGCTATTGGGCCAGCCCGATATCATTGCCACGGACATGGGCGGAACGACGTTCAAGGTCAGCGTGATCCAGGATGGCGAGATCGAATACGCTCGCGAGCCGATGGTTGACCGCTTTCATTATTCCGCGCCCAAGATCGAGGTGGTATCGATCGGTGCGGGTGGCGGATCGATCGTCAGCATTGATCCGCTTACGGGCGAGCCCAAGGTGGGGCCGCAGTCCGCGGGTTCCAGGCCGGGCCCGATATGTTACGGATTGGGGGGGGCCGAACCCACGCTTACCGATGTGTTCATGTTGATCGGCTATATGAACCCGGACACTTTCCTGGGAGGAACAATGCGGCTGGACGTCGAGCCCGCCCGCAAGGTGTTCGAGGAAAAGATCGCCAAGCCGTTGGGGATGAGCGTGAACGATGCGGCAATAGGCATCTATCGCCTCGCGTCGGCGCAGATTACCGATTTGATCCGGGAAATCACGGTTGAGCGAGGGCTGGATCCGCGCGATTTCGTTCTTCATTCTTTCGGCGGCTCTTGTGGAATGCTGTCTTCCATGTTCGGAGCAGAGTTGGGCGTAAAGAAAATCGTGGTGCCGTATACCGCATCCGTGAATTGCGCCTTCGGCCTGGTGTCGGCCGACATCGTGCATCAATACTCGGCGACCAAAACGCTGCCGGCCACGGCCTCCGCTCACGAAGTCAATGCCATTTACGAGCCCATGGTGCGCGAAGCGGCGGAACAGTTGAAGCGCGAAGGCTTCAGCGAGGAAACCATGCAGATGGAGTGGTCGGTCGACCTGCGCTATGCACGCCAGGTTCACGAATTGACGACTCCTGTTCGCGCCTCCATCCCGCTGGACGATCAGGGGCTGGCCATGTTGATTTCCGATTTCGAGGCTCTTTACGAGCGTAAGTTCGGCAAAGGTTCTGCCTACCGGGAAGCAGGCATCGAGATGAAGCTGTTCCGGCTGACGGCTCGAGGCCTGCTGCAAAAGCCGGAAGTGCCCAAGCTGCCGTTCCAAGGCGTCGACGCCAAGGGTGCTTTGATAGGGCGGAGAAATATTTTCGTCGAGGCGCGCGCAGGGATGGCGCCGGCGGATATCTACGACTTCGATAAGTTGCAGCCGGGGAACGTCCTATCGGGCCCGGCCGTTATCCATACGCCCATCACGACGATAGTGTTGCAAGAGGGGCAGCGTGGAAGCATGGACGAATATCGTAACGTCATCATCGAATTTGCATGAGGCCAGACATGGATCCAATAACCTTTTCTATTGTCCGCCACCGTTTGTTCAGGGTTGTGGAGGAGGCCGTCATCACTCTGAAGCATGTGTCGGGCACGGCCATTACCAATGAAGGCCATGACCTCATGGTCAGCCTGTATCGCGCCGATGGTTCGTTGCTGATGGGGGGCGTAGGTTTTCTTCACCATCTGACCAGCGCGGCCGAGGCCTGCAAGGCGATCATTCGCCGCTTTGAAGGCCAGATCGAGGAAGGCGATGTATTCATGCTGAACGATCCTTATACGGCCGCCTTGCATACTTCGGACGTGTATATGCTGGCCCCCATTCACCATGAGGGCACGCTGGTGGCCTGGAGCGCGTGTTTTGTGCATGTCTCCGATATTGGCGCCATGAATCCCGGCGGGTTCGCGCCGGACGCCGGCGACATATACAGCGAGGGCTTCAGCAGTCCAGGGCTGAAGCTGATCAGCAGGGGCGAGCTGCGGCGCGACATATGGGATACCTTCCTGAATATGGTTCGCAGCCCCGAAATGGTGGCGCTTGATTTGCGCTCCCTGATCGCGTGCAACAACGTCGCCGGCGAGCGGATGCTTGCGCTGATTGAAAAGTATGGCGCCGATACGGTCGATGAAGTAGGCAGAACCCTCATCGAGCAATCTGAAAACCTGCTGCGCCAACGTTTACTGGAGCTGCCCAACGGCAGCTGGCAATCGCGCCAGTATGTCGATGTCAAGGGCGAGACCTCGAAGATTCTGCTGACGATGACCAAGCAGGACGATACCTTGACGTTCGACTTCACGGGTTCGAGCCCGCAATCCGCCTATAGCGTCAACTGCACGAAGTGGGCAGCGCTGGGTGGTTTGTTCGCGCCCTTGTTTCCATTGCTGTGTTACGACATTACCTGGAATCAAGGGGCGGTTGCGCCCATAAAGATGATTGCGCCTGAAGGTTCGATCGTCAATTGCGTCCGGCCTGCGCCGGTGTCGGTGGCTACTGTGGGGGCCATCCAATCGGTCAATAACGCAGCCTGCTCGGCAATCGGAAAGATGCTTGCCGCCAGTGAAAAATACGCTGACGAAGCAACGGCCGTATGGCACGCCAACCATTTTGCCGTATTCATGTTCGGCCGCACGAGAGAGGGGCGGCTTGCCATCGACACATTGACCGAGACGTTCGCCGGCGCCGGCGGCGCCAAGACCTATGGTGACGGTGTTGATATAGGCGGCGAAATGCCCAACCCGATTTCACGCATGGCCAATGTGGAAACCGTCGAAGGCGCATTCCCGATCCGCTATCTGTTCCGCCGCAGGATGCGGGATTCCGGTGGCGCGGGTGAGTATCGGGGCGGCTTGGGCGGCGAGATCGCCATCGTGCCGCATGGAAGTCCCGATGGCGGCATCAATTTCGTCTTGTCCGGCAAAGGCTCGAAGTTTCCCATGAGCGACGGCCTGGCTGGCGGGGGATCGGGCGCATCGAACGACTACGTCCTGATCAAGGGCGCCGGCGAGGATTCGCGCCGTTCGGGGGAAACGGATTTTGAATCGCTGCGAGGGGAGCGCAAGCCGATAAGCTGGGGCGTGTTTCCGTTGGCCAAGGGTGATGCATTCTATTTGCGCTGGAATGGCGGCGGCGGTGTTGGGGACGCATTGGCGCGGTCCGTGGAGGCCGTCGGCGCGGATGTTGTCAACGGCACTATCTCCGAGCTTGCCGCCAAAGAGCTTTATGGCGTCATCTTGAAAAACGGACAGGTGGATATGTCGGCGACGCAAGACTGCCGAGCCCGGTTGAAGGCCGCCCGCATGGAACAAGGAGCAATGGCATGAGCATCAGGATATCTCCCACGCTTTCGGCAACCGACTCGGGGGACATTTGCTGCAATGCATGCGGCCACAGTGTGGCTCCGCATGACTCAAAGACTCAATGGAAAGACAGGGCGATGCTGGCCACCGAGCGTGTGCGCGGCATGGCGGGATGGCCGGATGCGGTCCATCCGCAGCTCGTCCTGCGCAAGTTCGCATGTCCGTCTTGCGGAAGCCTGCTGGATAGCGAAGTGGCATTGCCTGAAGACCCGTACTTGTATGACGTCGTGATAGGCTAGCCGCTTTTTGGAACCGTCGAAGGAGACCTCGGATGCACAATATTCAAATTAGGCAGGAAATTATCGATCGCGTGCTCGCGCGTCGCGGCCGGCTCAATTTTTTCGAAACCATGACCCCATCGAAGACCGCGCTGGTGGTCATCGACATGCAGAACACCTTTTGCGCCAAAGGCAGCCCGGCCGAAGTCGCTTCGTCACGGGACATCGTACCGAGCATCAACGCATTGACGCCGCAGTTGCGTGCGCTGGGGGTGCCGGTCATATGGGTTTTGCATGCCAATACCCAACATGCGGGCAGAAGCGATTGGGATCTGTTCTACAACTACGTGGTTGCCGGCGAGGTCAGGGACCGGACTCTGGTCAGCAATGCGCCCGAGAACCAGGCGGTGTATTCGGAGCTGGACGTCGATGACAGCGATATCGTCATTGTGAAGAACCGCTATAGCGCATTGATCCCTGGCTCGTCGTCGCTGGAGCGGGTTTTGCGCAGCATGGGCATAGACACGCTGCTGATCGCGGGTACCAAGACGAACATCTGTTGCGAGTCGACGGCGCGCGACGCCATGATGATGGACATCAAGGTGGCCATGCTGTCGGATTGCTGCGGGGCCCTGTCCGACGAAGAGCATCGCGCGGCATTGGAAAACATCATTCAGCAGTTCGGCAACGTCATGACGGGAGAGGAAGCAGTGGGTATGTTGAAGGGCAGTTGATCCAGCCCTATTCGCTATTTCCAGGAATAGGCAAACTCATAAAACGGTGTGGAGACAAACATGCTACGTAAAATCATTTTTGCATTATGTGTTTTTGCTTTGCCCTTGGCCGCGCAGGCTCAGGCTTCTGTGAATAAAAACCTGAAGGTCGCCCTGATTCTGCCTGGCTCGGTAACGGACGGAACCTTCAACAGCGCGGCAGCGCAAGGTATAAAGAAGGCCCAGAAAAAGTATCCCGGGATTCATGTCTCCATCCGTGAAAACACGCAGACGGCCGAGGCTCAGGACGCACTGTCGGCCTATGCGCGCGATGGATACGACATCATCATCGCCCATGGATTCCAGTTCGCCGATGCAGCCAAGCGCATCCACAAGCGCTTTCCCAAGACCTGGTTCATCGTCAATACGGCCAAGGTATCGGAGGCCCCCAACCTGGCGTCTTTCGACAACCGCTGGGGCGACGCTGGCTATATGGCCGGTGCCGTCGCGGCCATGATAAGTAAATCCGGCATCATCGCCAACGTGCCGGCCATTCCCGTGCCCACCATACAAGAATACGATGACGGCTATCATCGCGGCAGCAAGCGCATCAATCCGTCGATCAAGGTGTTGTCCGCTTATGTGGGCTCGTTTTCCGATATCGCCAAGGCAAAAGAAATCACTACCAGCATGATCGACCAGGGCGCGGATGTGGTGTCGGGCATCGGCAACGAAAACGTGGTCGGAACGCTGCAGGCCGCCAAAGAGAAGAAAGTCTTGATGATCGGAACGGCCTTCGATTCTGCGTCCCTGGCGCCCGATACCGTGGTCACCACGGCGCTCATCAATTTCGACGTCAACATCGACATGGCGATCGGGAAGGTCATCGATGGCACCATCGAGCCGAAAAACTATCTATTGGGTCTGAAGGACAATGGAATCGGCCTCGCTCCGTTCAGGAAGTTCGATTCGAAATTCTCGGATAGCCAGAAAGCGACGCTGCGGGAGATTGCCGACGGCATCAAGGCCGGGACGGTGAAAGATCTTCCGCCGATCCGTTGAGCCGCCGCCGGGACGGGAGCTGCCATGGCATTGCCGGATCAACCGCTGCTTGAACTCGAAGGGGTAACAAAACGTTTTGGGCGATTGGTCGCGAACGACGGCGTTGGCTTTTCGGTTGGCCATGGCGAAGTCGTAGGGGTGCTGGGCGAGAACGGAGCCGGCAAATCGACGCTGATGAACATTATTTCGGGGTTGATAACCCCGGACGAGGGCATCGTGCGATTTGACGGCAAGGCCATGCACTTCGACTCGCCGCGCGCCGCCGCCGAGGCGGGTGTCGGCATGGTGCACCAGCATTTCAAGCTGGTGGGGGCGCTGACGGTGGCCGAAAATCTGGCGCTGGGCGATCCCCGCTGGGGACGCGGCCGCTTGCGGCTGGAGCGGCTCAAGGCTGACATCCTTCCCATCGCGGAGCGCCTGGGCATGTCTACGTCGTTCGAGCGGCGTGTCGACAGGTTGACGGTTGGCGAACAGCAGCGTGTCGAGATCATGAAGGTGCTTTCGCGCAAACCGAAGCTGCTGATCCTGGACGAGCCGACCGCGGTGCTGTCGCGCGAAGAGCGACCCGCCTTGTTTCAGATGGTGGCAGAGCTGGCCGGGCAGGGAACGGCGGTTCTGATCATCAGCCACAAACTCGAGGACATCCTGGAGTCCTGTCGGAGGGTGGTCGTCATGCGGCTGGGAAAAGTGGTCAGCGTCTCGGACGTCGGCGGCAAGAGCAGGGACGATCTCATACGGCTATTGGTCGGTGATGACCTGCCCACGCTGGTGCCGCGCACGCAGAGCCAGACCGTGCCAACCCGGCTGTTGTCCGTCGATTCGGTTTCGGTTCGGCGCTCGAACGGAACCTTGGCCCTCGACGGCGTCAGCTTCGAACTCTACCCGGGAGAAGTCCTGGCCCTTTGCGGGGTGGACGGGAATGGCCAGACGGAACTGGTGCAGATGTTGGCCGGCCTGCTTGCGCCGGATTCGGGCAGCGTGAGGTACTGGTTCGATGCCGGGGGAGGCTACCTCGGTCCCGAGCGTGTGCGCAAGGGTGGAGTCAGCCATATTCCCGAAGACAGGTTGAAGGACGGCGTGCTTGCGGCGTCCTGCCTTGCGGATAATTATTTGCTGACGCAACTCAACGATACCCGGTTCAATAAGGCAGGCTGGCTCGTCCCCCGGGTGCTCAGGCAAGTGGTGGAACGGGCCATCGATGACTTCGCGATCCGGGCGCCGGGGACGGAGGCGCTGATGTCCCAGTTATCGGGAGGCAATCAGCAAAAGCTGGTTTTGGCGCGAGAGCTGGCCAACGATCCAAAGGTGGTGATTGCCGCGCATCCGACACGCGGGCTGGATGTCCAGACCATCGCTTTCGTGAACAACCAGCTGCTTCTCAAACGGACGGCTGGAGCCGGCGTGTTCCTGTCGTCCGCGGATCTGAATGAAGTCTGGCAGGTCGCCGACCGCATCATGGTGCTGTCCGCCGGGCGACTGCACGGACCCGTGCGGCTTTCCGATACCTCTTTGCAGGAAGTCGGCCATTGGATGACCGGACGATGATCAAGATCGACAGCAACCTGAGGTTTCAGATGTGGCTCGCATTGAGCGTTACGGTGGTTACCGCGCTGATACCGGCAATTTTCATCCTGATGGCGGGCAAGAATCCGGTGACGGCATATACATCCCTTCTGGCCTACACGTTGGGGACGTTCAATGGGTTTTTCGAAGTCGTAACGCAGAGCATCCCGCTTGCTTTGGTAGGCCTGGGCGTTGCCGTGGCATTCAGGGCGGGCGTTTTCAATATCGGGGGTGACGGCCAGTTGCTGTTCGGCGCAATCGTCAGCTTTGCCCTGGCGCCGGTTTTTGGCGACTGGCCGATGCCGTTTGGCCTTATCGCATACCTGGCCGCGGGGTTTATCGGGGGCGGGGTTCTTGGCGCTTTCGTGGGCTGGCTGAAGGCCCGCTATCGCGCGAGCGAAATCATCTCCACCATCGTATTGAACCTCATTGTCCTGCAGCTGCTTGCCTGGCTGATTCGAGGGCCGTTTCAGGAGCCGGCCAAGACTATGCCCTGGAGCGATTATTTGCCGGAAACGCTCCTGCTGCCGAACCTGATCGACGGCACCCGCGTCCATTACGGCCTCGTCGTGGCGCTCGCGGCTGTCGTCGTGGTTGCGGTGGTGATCAGGAAGACTTCGTTCGGGTTCAAGCTGACCGCCGTGGGACAAAACCCGTTCGCCGCCCGCTATGCGGGGTTGCGCGAGGGGCGGGTGGTCGTTTGGGCGATGCTGGTCAGCGGCGGCCTGGCGGGTCTTGCCGGCAGCGTCCAGGTTGCGGGCATACTTGAGCGCCTGCAGGACGATTTTGCTCCCGGCTACGGACAAGCAGCGATTGCGATCGCGCTCATGGCCCGCTTATCCCCCGTCCTGGTGCCGTTTACGGCCCTGCTTTTCGCCATATTCTATGTCGGCGCTGGCGTCCTGCAGCGCGAAGCCAATGTGCCTTTCCCCATCGTCCATATCATCGAAGGCGTCGTTATCCTGGGCTTTTTGTGTTTTGACGCGCTGTCCCGTAAACGGAGCTTGGCTTAATGGATATTGTCATTGTCAGCCTGCTTGCGGCGGGTATCCGCCTCAGCGTCTCCATTGTTTTCGCCGCTTTGGGAGAGCTCGTCAGCGAGCGTGCGGGCATAATGAATGTCGGCCTGGAGGGCATCATGTTGTTTGCGGCGTTTCTCGCCGCCTTCGGGGCTGTGTATACGGGTACGCCGTGGGGCGGTGTCGCCTTCGCCCTGCTCGGGGGTATCGCCCTGGCGGCGATTCATGCCATATTCGTCATCTATTTGTGCGCGGATCAGATCGTCTCGGGCTTGGCCCTGGTTTTGCTGGGCGGAGGGCTTTCGGGTGTCGGCTATCGCCTGACGATAGGCAGGTCTCCCGGCGAAATCCCGGCGTTTGCGCCGGTCGATTTTGGCGTGCTGAGCAAATTGCCGGTTTTGGGGCCGGTTGTTTTTGGCCATACGGTTTTGGTATATGTGGCCTTTGGCATGGCATTCCTGCTGTTTTTCGCCATGCCTCGTACTGCGTGGGGATTGGAGCTTCGCGCTTCTGGTGAAAACCCGGCCGCCGCGGACGCGGCTGGGGTCAAGGTGAATTCGCATCGTCTGGCGGCAGTGTTGTTCGGAGGCGCCATGGCGGCCATGGGCGGGGCATTTTTGGTGCTGGCGCAGGTGAATGCCTTCGTTGAAGGCATGGTGGCGGGCAGAGGCTTCATTGCCATTGCCTGCGTTGTGTTCGGAGCCTGGCATCCCTTGGGAGTCTTGCTGGCGTGTCTGGGGTTCGGCATTACCGACGCACTGCAGATCCGGCTGCAGATATGGTACCCGGGAGTGCCATATCAGTTTTTCGTCATGCTGCCTTATGTTGTGGCCCTTGTGACGCTCGTGGTATTTGCCAGCCGGTCGGTTGGGCCGGCGGCGCTGGGCTTGCCGTTCAAGACGTTGCGCCGTGTTCGCAAGGCCCGATAGAAAACTTGGCCGGGGCGTGCGGCGGATGCCTCGGTTTTGCGAAAAGACCCAAGACTTTACATATAATTATGCGCATGCCCACTCAAGAACTGATCCCTCCGCATCTCGGCCCCGATCGCAATGTCGCCTTTCAAATGGCTTCGATCATCTTCAAGCTCGAACAGGATCTTAGAAACTCCACCCTCCGGAAGCTGGATATCACCTATATTCATTTTCGGGTCTTGCAATATCTGCTGGAGGAAGACGGCAAGAAAATAGGCGATATCGCCCGAGCCATCGCGGTTCGGCCTCCTGTGCTCAGCCGGGTGGTCGACCAGATGGAGCAGCGCTCGCTTGTAAAACGGGGCGTCGATCCCAACGACAACCGGCTGACGCGGGTATATCTGACCGAGCATGGCCGCGGCAAATACGCCCAAGCCTGGCCGGCCGCCCACCGGCTTATCGAGTATGCCCTGGAAGTCCTGGAGCCCCATGAAAAAGAGGCGTTCGGCCTGTATTTGCGGAAGATCGGCGAGCACGTATGCAGCTAGGACGTGCCCGGTCTTCGGGCGCTGAGCGCTTGCCCAGCCCAATGGACATAGCCTTGCTGGGCTTGGTGCTGTCTCAACGGCCTCGCTGCTGGGCACTCGTGGTTCAAACGTGGCCGTTCCGGCCAAAAACTGTTCCAGACTCTCCAGACTGGTGAGCCGATCGTCTTGCAAGGTCAGCCATCTCCCGATGATCGGCAGCGTCTGCCTGGTCTGCAGACTCATCTCATGTTGAACGAGACTCAGTGTTGACAGCCCGCCTTCTTGGCGTTAGAGTTCGTGCGAGTGCCGAACATACCTTTGTCAGGTGGAAGTTACTCTGGACGAGGTCGGCCTACTGCCAGACGCCCCCATTTGACGATCGTGAAATAACCGCTCAGTATCCGAGCAAGACGCTCGGCATACCCCCCCTTTTCCTGTTCCACGGCCGTTTCGAATCCATGACTTCCACCATGCCCATCAGGGGCCCGGGCCGCCCTGTCGGTGACAGGGACACCCGCAATCTCATTCTCGATGAAGCCGAGAAGCTATTCGCTTACCAAGGCTATGCCTCGACCTCCACGCGCATGATCGCGGCGGCGGCCGGCGTCCAGCAGTCCATGATTTCTTACTATTTTGGATCCAAGCAAAAGTTGTTCGAAGATGTTTTCAGACGCCGCGGCACCTTGCTCAGTGAGCAACGAACACAGTACTTGGACGGTCTCCTGCAACGCACCGACGGCCATCCCTCGGTTCATGAAATCGTTGCCGCCTACCTGAAGCCCCAGTTCGATCTCAAGCGCAGCGGCGCCGCCGGGTTGGCCTTCATGCGGCTGCAGGCGCGCCTGCACAATGAACCCGAAGAGCTGGCTTTCCGATTGCGGCGCGAGGTCTATGACCCTTCGTCCAAGCGCTATATTGCCGTTCTGGAGGCCCTGTTGCCGCACATCGACCCGGCCGACCTGAATTGGCGATTCACCTTTCTGATCGGCGCCTACCTGTACATGCTGTCTGGTGTCGACCGGCTGCACGATCTATCGGATGGACGCTATGAGTCCGATGACTTGAATGAATTGGTGGCGCAACTGACGCACTTCCTGGCGACAGGGATGCAGGCAGAATCCACCCCCCAGAGCGTACGGCAGTTGACGCATAGCTAAACCCCGTCCTCGATGCTCGGGGAAGTGCTTCGGGTAATCCCCTAATCTCCAAACTCTTTTTTTCTTACAAATCAAACATTCTTCCGTTTATAATTAGTCGTTCGATCGAATAAATAATCTTGCTGCCCTTACTTTCCCCCGAATGCACCTCGCGTGCATTCTCTTCCGAAGGTGAAATACATGAAAAAATGGCTTGTTTATGCTGCTCTGGCGCTTCCCGCGCTGTCTTTCGCACAAGCACCCAACCAGGGCTGGTCCGCCCAGATCGAAGATCTCAGCGCTGGCAATGCCAAGGTCATCAACTACTCGCCTCAGGAGAAGGCCAGCAAACCCTGGAAGATCTGTGCCCTTTTCCCTCACATGAAAGACACCATCTGGCTCGCGATGGATTACGGCATTGTCGAGGAAGCCAGGCGTCAAGGTGTTGCCGTTACCATCTATCAGGCCGGTGGCTACGAGAATCTGCCCAAGCAATTGGCGCAGTTCGATGATTGCATGGCCTCGGATTTCGACGCGCTGATTGTGGGCGCCATTTCCGAAGCGGGCCTGGCGCGCAAGTTCAGTGAAGCGAAGAAGGCCGGCAAGCCCGTTATTGCCGTCCTCAACCCTGTCGACAAAGCACCCACTACCTCCAAAGTGTTTGCCAACAACGTCATCATGGGCGAGCAAACTGGTCAATATCTGGCCAAAGTGGCGGGCAACAAGGTCAGTAAGATCGTGGCCTTGCCTGGTCCAGCGGGCTCCGGGTGGGCCGAGCAATTTGCTCAAGGCCTGAAGAACGTCATCGCCAAAAGCGACAAGCTGAAATTGCTGGATGAAAAATTTGGCGACAGCGGTGTGGCCGTGCAGTTGGGCCTGGTTCAAAATGCGCTGCAAGCCTATCCCGACGTGAATGTACTGTGGGGCAACGCCGCCATGGTCGAGGCCGCTATCGGTGCTATCCAAGAAGCAGGGCGCAATGATGTCAAGCTGATTGCCGCGTATGAAAACCAAGCCATGCTGAATGCCTTGCGTAATGGCCAAATTCTGGGCTTCGCTACGCAATATCCTGTGCTGCAGGGCCGTCTTTCGGTCGACTTGGCCATTCGCGCGCTTGAAGGCCAGAAGGTTCCCGCGTTCCTGAGCCCCATCCCACGCATGGTGTCCAAGGAAAGCCTCGCCGATATTGACATGAGCGCCGTTCTCGCGCCTTCCAACTACAAAGCCGTTTACACCGTTGAAGCCAGTGTCAAGTAACGTGACGTCCGCTCTGCCTGGCGGGGGCGCTATCCCCGCCGGGCAGTCAAACGATCGTGCTTTGCTGCGCCTGACAGGCATCGTAAAGCTGTTTCCCGGTGTGCGTGCGCTGGATGGCGTGGACTTTGAACTGCGTCCGGGCGAGGTTCATGTGCTGTTTGGCGAGAACGGTGCGGGCAAGTCCACCATTATCAATATCATTGCCGGCACGTTTTCCGCTGATGCGGGCAGCTATGCTTTCGATGGCCAACCCCTGGGCGCGCTGACCCCTGTCAAGGCCAGGCGTCTGGGCATTCAGCCTGTCTTTCAGGAGTTCAGTCTGATCGGCGAATTGAGTGTCGAGCAGAACCTGGTTCTGGGGCGTGAGCCTGGCCGCATGGGTGTGCTGGATCGTCGCGCTATGCGCGAACAGGCACTGAGCGTAATTCAGCGCCTGGGCTTCAAGCTGCAACCGGACACGCTGGTCGCCGATCTTTCGCGCGCCCAACAACAGATGGTGGAAATCGCAAAGGCGATGTTGACCGATGTGCGCGTCCTGATCTTGGATGAGCCCACGGCCTCGCTCACGGATGCCGAAGCCGAGTGCCTGTTCTCTTTGGTGGATGAGCTGCGTGTGCAAGGCGTCGCTATTATCTACGTTTCGCACCGCATGCGTGAAATCTCACGGCTGGCGGATCGTATAACTGTATTGCGCGACGGTCGCCATATCGCGACGGTCAATCAGGCCGACGTCACTGACGAACAGTTGATCGAATTGATGACCGGACGCCAGATCGGCATTCTTTTTCCGGATATCGCAGCGTCGCCAGGCCAGGTGACGCTGGATGTCCAGGAGATGACCCTGGCCGACGGTAGCGTCAAACATGCTTCGATCCAGGCGCGAGCCGGTGAAATCGTTGGCGTCGCTGGCCTGGCTGGCTGCGGCAAGTCCGAACTCGTGCGCGCCCTGTACGGCATGGGCTCCATCGCGGCGGGTCATGTGCATTACAAGGGTAAGCCTTTGCGCATCAAGCATACGCTGGATGCTCTGGATCAGGGTATCTGCTATTTTCCGTCGGATCGTGCTCGAGAGGGCCTGGCGCTGACGCGGCCCATACGCGAGAACGCGTCGATGGCGGCGCTTCGGCGTCCAGAGTTTTCCAGAGGCGGCCTGTTGCGTCTGGCTTCTGAAAAGTCTGTCGTCACTCGTATCATGGGCCAACTCAAGCTGCGTCCCCCCGCCATTGAACCGCAAGTGGGTAATCTGTCGGGGGGTAACCGCCAAAAGGTCTTGTTGGCGCGCGGCCTTTCGCGCCCCATGGAAGTCTTCATATTCGACGAGCCGACCGTTGGTATCGATGTCGGTGCCAAGCTCGAGGTCTACGACATGATGCGCAGTCTGGTCGAAGCGGGCAAGACCATCATCCTGGTATCGTCCGAACTGCCCGAGGTCATGGGGCTGTCGCATCGCCTGTACGTAATGCATGATGGCTGCATTGCCGCCCACTTCGAACGCCGGGATTTTTCCGAATCCGCGATCCTGGCGCACTTCTTTCCCAAACAGGAGACCCCCTCCATCCTTGTGCAAGGGGCCGCACCGTGAGTCTGACGCAAACACTACCTGATGGCAAACGTCTGCTGCCTGCCGTCGGCCTGCTTCCTGCCGCCATCCTTATCATTGCTGTGGTGCTCACGTTCATCGAGCCGCGTTTCCTCAGTGGCCAGAATATGTTGAACCTGTTGCGAGGCGCTTCTTTACTGATGATCGTCGCCATCGGTCAAATGCTGGTGTTGATCGCTCGTGGTTTCGACCTGTCCGTCGGTGCCACCATGGCGCTGACCAGCGTCGTCAGTGCCAGTGTCATGGCCGGCTTGGGCAAAACTTTGCCGCCAGAACTGGTCAGCCTGCTGGGCATCTTGGCCGGACTTGGCGCTGGTCTGCTTGTCGGCCTGTGCAATGGCCTATGCGTTGCCGTGCTGCGTATTGCGCCCTTCATGGCGACACTGGCCACGGCTTCCATCATCGGTGGGCTCGCTCTGCTGCTGACCAATGGTATTCCCATCTACGGCCTTCCCAAGGCGTTCATTACCATTGGACGTGCTTCGTGGCTAGGTCTGCCAGCCGCTGTCTATGTCGCTTTGCTGGTTGTGGGGCTGATGGCATGGATACAGCGCGCGACCGCCCTCGGCGTGCATCTGTATGCCATCGGAGGCAATCCCTATGCCGCGCGCGTTTCCGGTCTGTCCGTTCTGCGCAGTCAGATCGGTGTCTATATGGCCAGCGGTTTGTTGGCCGCGTTGGCAGCGTTGTTGCTCACCGCCCAACTGGGCTCCGGTCAGGGCTCACTGGGCGATGGCATCGCCCTCAAAAGCATCGGAGCAGCCGTCATTGCCGGAGTTAGCCTGCATGGCGGCGTCGGCAAGGCCCATCGCGTCGCGCTGGGCGCGTTGTTCATGTTGCTGTTGAATAACGCCATGGATCTGTTGCGCATCGAAAGTAAAGCGCAAACCATTGTTATGGGGCTGTTCATCGTTCTGGTCGTGGCCATGGATGTTTATCGCAAAAAGGGGAAAACCGCATGAGCCTCATCGCTGCTGCTCATACACCCACCTCCTGGTTCAAGCAACTTAAGGGTTGGCTAAGTCGGTACTTGTTCTGGCTCTTGGTACCGGTGCTGCTGGCAATCTTGGCCGCGATAGAGCCGCGCATCGTATCTGGCCGCAACCTGCTCAACCTGATAACTCAGGCCAGCTATATGACCATCTTTGCCAGCGCCCAGATGTTGGTGATCCTGATCCGAGGCTTCGACCTGTCGCTCGGCTCGACGGTCTCGCTGGTCAGTGTGTTGTCCGCGCTGGCCATGACGGCGGGCCAGGCCGACGCGGGCCTGGCGCCGGCGCTTCTGGTGGCCGCCGGTATTGGCGCTGGCCTGTTTACCGGTCTGCTGGTCGGCATATTCAATGGGTTTTGCACAGCGCAACTGCGTGTCAATCCCTTCATCGTCACTCTGGGTTCGCTGAGTGTCGCGTTCGGCATTGCCTCGATGGTATCTGGCGGGCACCCTGTTTTCGATCTGCCCGACGCCTTCAGTACCGTGTTGTACAGCGGTACTTGGTTGGGTCTGAGCACGCCTGTGTGGATCGCCATCGTCCTGTGTCTGATCTTGCATCTCCTACTGGTGCGCACCACGTTCGGGCGTTCTCTGTATTTGATCGGCAGTAATCCTCAGGCAGCGGGAGTTGCGGGCATTCCGGTGGCGCGTTACGTGTTCCTGACCTATATGCTTGCCAGCATCGTGGTGGCCGTCGGCGCGCTGATGCTGACTGGCCGTACTGGATCCGGTGAGCCCAACCTGGGCGGCAGCCTGCTGTTGCCCAGCATAGCCGCCGCCGTCGTGGGAGGTATGAGCTTGCAGGGCGGTACTGGCGGTGTCGGTAACGCGATCATGGGAGCAATGTTCATCTCCATTTTGTCCAATGGCATGAACCTGATCGAGATCAACGGTTATCTACAAGACATTATCTTGGGCACGGTCATTTTGAGTGCGCTGTATTTGGACAGGTTTCGCACCTTTCGCTGACGCGGCGTCATCCAAGGGTTAAAAATCGGCAGCCTCTATTGTTTCAACCAGACAAGAGAACAGGAATATGAGTTCTACCCCTACTCCCAGCACTTACCAGTACGGTGCCCACGTGCGTGCCAATGGGATCCGTCAGCATTACTTGCGCTACGGCGGCAAGGGCGCGCCAATCATCCTGGTGCCGGGCATCACGAGCCCGGCCGTCACCTGGGGGTTCGTTGCTGAGCGCCTGGGCCAGGCTTACGATACCTACGTTCTCGATATCCGCGGGCGAGGGCTTTCGGAAACGGCCGCGGGCATGGACTATGGCATGCACGCTTGCGCCCGGGACGTCGATGCCTTCGCCCAAGCCCTGGGCCTAGAAAACTACACTCTCATCGGCCACTCCATGGGTGCGCGCATTGGCGTCATCGTGGCCGCTCACTACACTCAGGGGTTGGGCAGCATGGTGTTGGTCGATCCGCCTGTATCAGGCCCGGGGCGTCGCCCCTATCCTGCCAGGCTCGGCTGGTACGTTGACTCCATCCGCCTGATGCAGGCCGGCGAACCTTGGGAGCGCCTGCGTGATTTCTCTCCTTCCTGGACCGACGACGAGCTGCGTCTGCGTGCCGAGTGGCTGCACACGTGCGATGAGACCGCGATCATCCGGGCTTACAACAGCTTCCAGGATGATGACATGTATGCCGACCTGCCTGCCGTCCAAGTTCCGACCATGCTGATGGTGGCGGGACGCGGTGGTGTCATCGAACCTCAGGACATTGAAGAAATCCGCCAACTGGTGCCAGGCGTCGTCGTTGGCCACGTGCCTGACGCTGGCCACATGATTCCCTGGGACGATTTCGAAGGCTTCTTCGACATGCTCAACACTTTCTTGCCCAAGCAGGTATGAGTCCGTAGCCCGGCATGTCCGGGCTCGTTTCGCGGCACAGTTAAATCCTGATTGCTGCGCCCCCGGCCAACCGCTCGATTTTCCCTCGGCATGCCGGCTATTAATTAATCAATCGATCGATCAAGGAGTGCTTCGTTGGCTATTAGTGATTCCGATCTCATCCAAGCCTGGACCCAGGTGCTGACGCTTTCCAAGCTTCAGCCTGGCCAGAACGTCACCCTCCTGACGGGAGATGGCACGCATCCGCAAACCTTACGCACGGCGGAAATTGCCGCCAGCCTGATGGGCGCCATTGTCAGCCGGCTGTACCTTCCATCGGTCAACGGCGAAAAAGCGCTGTGCCGCGATCCCCTTGCCTACTTAGGGACGACTCCCTTGACCGGCAACAGGGCTGCGATCGCGGCGCTCAAGTCCAGCGACCTTGTGCTCGATTTGATGACTTTGCTGTTTTCGCCCGAGCAACACGATATTCTGGCGTCGGGAACCAAGATCCTGCTGGTGGTGGAACCTCCCGAGGTGCTGGTGCGCATCGTCCCTACCGAGGAGGACTATCATCGTGTGAGCGCCGGCGCCGCATTGTTGACGGACAAAAAGCTCATGCATGTCACGTCTGCTGCCGGTACCGATATCCGGTTACCGATGGGGGAATTCCCCGTCATCAAAGAATACGGCTTTGTGGATGAGCCTGGTCGTTGGGATCACTGGCCCAGCGGCTTTACGTTTACGTGGCCGAATGAGCGCCAAGCGCAGGGCCGCATCGTCGTCGACAAGGGCGATATTTTGCTGCCCCAGAAAAGCTATGTGACCGCGCCAATCATCCTGACGGTCGAGGACGGTTTCGTGACCGGCATTGATGGCGACGTGGACGCCGACCTGCTGCGTGAATATGTGGCCTCCTTCGACGACCCCGAGGCCTATGCCATTTCGCATATTGGCTGGGGCCTGCAACCGCGCGCCTCCTGGACGGCACTCGGCCTGTACGACCGTGAAGCCACGCTGGGCATGGACGCGCGCGCCTTCAATGGCAACTTCCTATTCTCGATGGGCCCCAACAACGAAGCTGGCGGCAACCGCACGACGACTTGCCATATTGATATACCACTGCGCCACTGCACGGTCAGTCTGGATGGTTTGGAAGTCGTGCGCGACGGCCAGGTCGTCGAGTCTTTGATGGACTACACGCGCAATCAGCCTGGCAGATAGGGGGGAATTCCATGTCTCAAGAGAACCGGATTTTTGCCCAGCAAGGCTTTGGCGCCAGCCTGGGCCTGCATCCCCCATTCGGTCTATTGGTGGTTGATTTCGTTAACGGCTTTGCTGACCCCGCCGCGTTTGGCGGCGGCAATATCCCCCAAGCCATCGACCGTAGCCGTGAACTGCTGGCGGTCGCCAGAAAACAAGGCTGGCCTGTGGCACACAGTCGCATCATCTACCAAGACGACGACAGCGACGCCAATATTTTCAGTGCCAAGGTTCCCACCATGTTGGCCTTGAAGGAAACCAGTCCTGGCAGCCAGATCGTGCCGCAACTGGCACCTTTGCCAGGTGAATACGTGGTGCGTAAGAATGTGCCCTCCGCCTTTTTCGCTACCGATCTAGCGCCCTGGTTGACGCAGCGGGGTGTCAAGACGCTGGCCGTGGCAGGCGCCGTTACTAGCGGCTGCGTGCGAGCCAGCGTTGTGGATGCCATGTGCTGGGGCTTTCGGCCCATTGTGGTTTCTGATTGCGTTGGTGATCGTGCCCTGGCTCCGCACGAGGCCAGTTTGTTCGACATGGGGCAAAAGTATGCCGATGTCATGACGTTGGCGGAATTGTTGGATCGTCTGTAAAATCAGCGCGTTTTTCATCTTCGCTAGCCAGGTCTGGCGATGGCGGGAACGCCGCAAAACCGCAAATGTTGGGAAAAACCGCCAGTTTGAGGCTGTGGCGGCCGGTATTGGCGGTTTCATTGACCTTCAATGTTTTTCCATGGTACGATGGCAAGCTAACCAAAATATTTAATTGCCAAAATGTTTTAGGTTAGCCGTAGTTTTACTGCAAGACCCGCTCTTTACGTGTTTCTTTACTGGACTGGGCGGTTTTTGCGTAAACCGCCCAAGTTGTTTTTGCCGCTTTTGTTCGTTGATGCCAAACCTTCGAATGCGGGCGACGGGGCAACCGGCCAGTTCGAGCCAGTCTGGATTGGCCCGGGTGTTTCATTCAAATACGTAAATCAGTATGCAAATTTCTGCATACAGGTAAAAGGATGCGTAAAGGTCATGCCAACCATTAGTCAACTCGTGCGTAAACCGCGCGAAGTCAGCCGCGCCAACAGCAAGAGCCCCGCGCTCGAAAACTGCCCGCAGCGCCGCGGTGTGTGCACCCGTGTGTACACCACCACCCCCAAAAAACCTAACTCGGCTTTGCGTAAAGTTGCCAAGGTTCGTCTTACCAACGGTTTCGAAGTCATTTCGTACATCGGCGGCGAAGGCCACAACCTGCAAGAGCACTCTGTGGTTCTCGTGCGCGGCGGCCGTGTCAAGGACTTGCCTGGTGTGCGTTATCACATCGTTCGTGGCTCGCTCGACCTGCAAGGCGTGAAAGACCGCAAGCAGGCGCGTTCCAAGTACGGCGCGAAACGCCCGAAAAAAGCCTAAGTTATTTGTCTGGCTAGCTCGGCTAGTCGTATCAGTGCAGCCGTGGGCATGGGCCCATAGCATGTAAGTGGTCCTCATTTTTGAAGGCCGAGACCGTGAAAACACGGTTCAACTGAACTGTCACAAGGAAGTTAAAAATGCCTCGTCGTCGCGAAGTTCCCAAGCGTGAAATTCTCCCCGATCCCAAGTTTGGCAGTGTGGATCTCGCCAAATTCATGAACGTTGTTATGTTGTCTGGTAAAAAAGCTGTTGCCGAGCGTATCGTCTACGGCGCGCTGGACCAGATTCAGGCTAAAACTGGCAAAGAGCCTATCGAAGTGTTCAACACTGCGATCAACAACATCAAGCCCGTCGTTGAAGTCAAGAGCCGCCGAGTTGGCGGTGCGAATTACCAAGTGCCGGTTGAAGTGCGCCCTGTGCGCCGCCTGGCCCTGGCAATGCGCTGGTTGCGCGAAGCAGCCAAGAAACGCGGTGAAAAGTCCATGGATTTGCGCCTGGCTGGTGAATTGCTCGATGCGGCCGAAGGTCGCGGCGGCGCGATGAAAAAGCGTGAAGACACGCACAAAATGGCTGAAGCCAACAAAGCATTCAGTCATTTCCGTTGGTAATCTAAGGACACAATCATGGCCCGTAAAACCCCAATTTCGCGTTATCGCAATATTGGTATCTCCGCTCACATCGATGCTGGCAAAACCACGACGACCGAGCGTATTCTGTTCTACACCGGCGTCAGCCACAAAATTGGTGAAGTTCACGATGGCGCCGCCACCATGGACTGGATGGAACAAGAGCAAGAACGCGGTATTACCATTACCTCGGCTGCCACGACGGCGTTCTGGAGCGGCATGGGCGGCAACTACCCCGAACACCGCATCAACATCATCGACACCCCGGGACACGTCGACTTCACCATCGAGGTGGAGCGTTCGATGCGTGTGCTCGACGGCGCGTGCATGGTGTATTGCGCTGTGGGCGGCGTTCAGCCCCAGTCCGAAACCGTTTGGCGCCAAGCCAACAAGTACGGCGTGCCCCGCCTGGCGTTCGTCAACAAGATGGACCGCACCGGCGCCAACTTCTTCAAGGTTCACGATCAGCTCAAGGTGCGCCTGAAGGCCAACCCTGTGCCCATCGTCATCCCCATCGGCGCTGAAGACACCTTCAAGGGCGTGGTCGACCTCATCAAGATGAAGTCCATCATCTGGGACGAAGCCACCCAGGGCATGAAATTCGAATACGGCGAGATTCCCGCCGAGCTGGTGGATTCCGCCAACGAATGGCGTGAAAAGCTGGTCGAGTCGGCCGCCGAAGCCAACGAAGAGCTCATGAACAAGTATCTCGAAAGCGGTGAGCTCACCGAAGAAGAGATCAACCTGGGCCTGCGCATCCGCACCATTGCTGGCGAAATCCAGCCCATGCTGTGCGGCACGGCGTTCAAGAACAAGGGTGTTCAGCGCATGCTGGACGCGGTCATCGACTACCTGCCCTCGCCCGTGGACATTCCTCCGGTCGAAGGCGTCGACGACGACGGCAATACCATCAGCCTGCCGGCTGACGACAACGCCAAGTTCTCGGCACTGGCCTTCAAGCTGATGAGCGATCCGTTCGTCGGCCAGCTGACTTTCGTGCGCGTGTACTCGGGCGTCCTGAATTCCGGCGAAACCGTTTACAACCCCATCAAGGGCAAGAAAGAACGCATTGGCCGCATTCTGCAGATGCACGCGAACAACCGCGCTGAAATCAAGGAAATTCTGGCTGGCGACATCGCCGCCGTGGTGGGTCTGAAAGACGTGACCACCGGCGAAACGCTGTGCGACGTTGGTCAGCACATTCTGCTCGAACGCATGGAGTTCCCCGAGCCCGTGATTTCGCAGGCTGTCGAACCCAAGACCAAGGCCGACCAGGAAAAAATGGGTATCGCCTTGTCGCGCCTGGCCCAGGAAGATCCTTCCTTCCGCGTGCGCAGCGATGAAGAATCCGGCCAGACCATTATTTCGGGTATGGGCGAGCTGCACCTCGAAGTGCTGGTCGACCGCATGAAGCGCGAGTTCGGCGTTGAAGCCAACGTCGGCAAGCCTCAGGTGGCCTACCGCGAAACCATCCGCAAGACCTGCGACGAAATCGAAGGCAAGTTCGTCAAACAGTCGGGCGGCCGCGGCCAGTACGGTCACGTTGTGCTCAAGCTCGAGCCCCTGCCTCCTGGCGGCGGTTACGAGTTCGTCGATGCCATCAAGGGCGGTGTGGTTCCTCGCGAATACATCCCGGCCGTCGACAAGGGCATCCAGGACACCTTGCCCGCGGGCGTGGTGGCCGGCTACCCGGTGGTCGACGTGAAGGTCACGCTGTTCTTCGGTTCGTACCACGATGTGGACTCCAACGAAAACGCGTTCCGCATGGCCGCCTCCATGGCGTTCAAGGACGGCATGCGCAAGGCCAGCCCCGTGCTGCTCGAGCCCATGATGGCGGTTGAAGTCGAAACGCCTGAAGATTACGCCGGTACGGTCATGGGCGATTTGTCCTCCCGTCGCGGCATGGTTCAGGGCATGGACGACATCCCCGGTGGCGGCAAGACCATCAAGGCCGAAGTCCCGCTGGCGGAAATGTTCGGTTATGCGACCAGCCTGCGTTCGCAAACGCAAGGTCGCGCAACCTACACCATGGAGTTCAAGCACTACGCCGAGGCTCCGAAGAACGTCGCTGAGGAAGTTATCAGCGCGCGCGGCAAGTAAAAGTAATACAGGTTTCCGCCCACATTCCTTTTTTGTGGGCGGATGAATTTTTTGTTTCCTTGAAAATATCGATGGGATAAATCATGGCAAAAGGTAAGTTTGAGCGGACCAAACCGCACGTAAACGTGGGCACGATTGGCCACGTTGACCACGGCAAGACGACGTTGACGGCGGCGATCACGACGGTGCTGGCCAAGGCCGGCGGCGGGGAAGCCAAGGGCTACGACCAGATCGACAACGCGCCGGAAGAGAAAGCGCGCGGGATCACGATCAACACGTCGCACGTGGAATACGAGACGGCCACGCGCCACTACGCGCACGTGGACTGCCCGGGCCACGCTGACTATGTCAAGAACATGATCACGGGCGCGGCGCAAATGGACGGCGCGATTCTGGTGGTGTCGGCCGCGGA
>Ga0180219_1000367_pt1 | contig 39494 bp, 41 predicted proteins | sample eDN3rd30CBELigMG_FD_151338 | JGI IMG/M metagenome (GOLD analysis project Ga0180219, IMG submission 151338) | Enriched Miracle-Growth compost microbial communities from Emeryville, California, USA - eDNA 3rd pass 30_C BE-Lig MG (version 2)... ... | reverse complement strand
GCAGCAGTGGCCCGATCAGTTCCCACTCCGCATCCGACAAATCCCCGCGACCCATGACTGCTCCTCAAAAAGCAGTCTTGAATCAGAAGGAGGCGGGCTTGGGAATCCCTTTTGTCAACACGGCCTAGCTGGACTCTGCCGAACCACGAATATTATATCGGAGTCATACGACGACCACTGAGATAGCGACCGTTGTTCAAGCGGCTTCGTCCGTATTAGCCTTTCTCGCGGCATTGATTGCAGTTCGGATCGCATACAAAGCACCTGAGCGTGCGGCAGCACTACACCGGGAGCATGAAGCGGCGACTGAATTAAGGCGAGAGCGCCATCGAATCCTTCGCACATTTGGAGTTTCGGGGAACCGACATATCTGCCCCTGAACCGGTGTCGGCGTTGAATATGCTTGTTATCGCTTTTCAGGGCGAGCGAAGTGTTTTGGATGAATGGGAGGACTTTCAACGCTATATCAATGGATCAGAAAATCATAAAAGCCGCATGGATGCGTATATGCGGATTATCATCGCGATCGCCAAGCTGCTCGACTATTCGCCCGAGATTACCGTTGCCATGATCGACCGAGGTTATTTTCCGGAACGCCCCACATCGTGAAGGATTTGGTGCGTTTGCTACCTAATACCGATGCGGTGGATGCCCCGCGAGGATTCGAACCTCGATAGACGGAATCAGAATCCGTAGTCTTACCATTAGACGACGGGGCAGGAGCGGGCGCCAATAAGCCGCGGAATTGTGCGGGTCAAGGGGGTTTGGCGCGGATCGTGTGACGGTTCGGCCGTCACGATCGGGGCGGCGTCCTCCGCAACAGCCCGCTTGCCCTCGGGCAATTCGCCGTTAGCATCGCATCCAAGACAAAAAGGGGCCGCGATTCCGGCGCAGGCGCCCGATATGGAGGTGGACTGATGCGTCACGTCGCGATCGTCGGGTCGGGCCCGGCGGGCTATTATACCGCCGAAACGCTGCAGAAGGCCGACGACATCGCCGTCGACGTCATCGACCGCCTGCCCGTCCCCTATGGTCTGATCCGCACCGGCGTCGCGCCCGACCACCAGTCGATCAAGGCGGTGTCGCGCCGCTACGAGGGCGTCGCGCTGACCGACAATGTCCGCTTCGTCGGCCATGTCTCGGTCGGCAGCGACGTGACCGTCGACGAATTGGTGTCGCTCTATGATGCCGTCGTGCTCGCGACCGGCGCCCCGCACGACCGCCCGCTCGACATCCCCGGCGCCGACATGCCCGGCGTGATCGGCAGCGCCGCCTTCGTCGGCTGGTACAACGGCCATCCCGATTTCGCCGCGCTGAACCCGCCGCTGGATGCGCCCGGCGTCGCGGTGATCGGCAACGGCAATGTCGCACTCGACGTCGCGCGCATCCTCGCCAAGACGCCCGCCGAATTCGCCGGCAGCGACATCGTCGCCCACGCCCGCGAAGCCCTTGCGACGAGCGGGGTGCGGCATATCCACATCCTCGGTCGCCGCGGGCCGCACCAGATCGCGATGACGCCCAAGGAGCTCGGCGAGCTCGGCCATCTCGAACGCGCGGGCCCGCGCGTCGACCCCGCCGACCTGCCGCCCGAGGGCGACGACGCGATGCTCGAGCCCGGCATGCGCAAATCGGTGACTCACCTGAGGAGCTTCGCCGCCAATCCGGTCGCCAAGCCGGTCACCATCGACTTCGATTTCTTCGCCATGCCGGTGGCGATCGAAGGGGACGGCCGCGTCCAGCGCGTCATCGTCGAGAAGACCGAGCTCGATGCCGAACTGCGCAGCCGCGGCACGGGGGAGACCTATGCGGTCGAGGCGGGGCTGGTCGTGAGCTGTATCGGCTATCAGACCCCGCCGATCCCCGGCGTGCCCTATGAGCATGGCCGCGGCCGCTTCGCCAACGACGAGGGGCGGATCCTGCCCGGCCTCTATTGCGTCGGCTGGGCGCGGCGCGGGCCGACCGGGACGATCGGCACCAACAAGCCCGACGGCGCGCGCATCGCCGAAATGCTGCTCGAGGATATCGGGCGCGGCGCGGGCAAGGCGGGACGCCCCGGTCTCGACGCGCTGCTCGCCGGCCGCGGCGTCGCCCCGGTGACCTTCCGCGACTGGCGCCGCATCGAGGAGGCCGAGGTCAGGGCCGCGATCGAAGGCGCGCCGCGCGAGAAATTCACCAGCGTCGACGCGATGCTCGCCGCGATCGGTCGCTAAGACCCTAGTCTTCCGTCCTCCCCGCCACCGGCGTCTCGATCGGCGGATCGCCGGCGTGGGCCTTCGCATGGGCCTCGACCGCCTTCAGCACGCGCAGCATGTTGCCGCTCGCGATCTTCTCCAGATCGGCTTGGCCATATCCGCGCCGCGCCAGTTCGGCGAACAGCGCCGGATAGCCCGCCACATCCTCCATCCCGACCGGGGTCGCGTCCATCCCGTCATAATCGCCGCCGATGCCGATATGATCGATGCCGATCGCGTCACGGATATGGTCGATATGGTCGGCGGCGAGGGCGATCGGCGTCTGCGGGGCGGGATGCGCCGCGTCCCACGCCTTCAGCGCCGCCGCTGCGCCGTCGGGATTGCCGAGATACTGCGCGTCGAGCCGCGCCTTCTCGCCGGTCCGCGCGAGGTCGTGTGCGCGCAAATCGGGGTCGAGGAAGGCAGCATAGAGCACCACCATCACGATGCCGCCGTTCGCCTTGACCAGCGGCAGCACGTCGTCGGGGACGTTGCGCGGATGATCGTTGACGCCGCGCGCGCCCGAATGGCTGAACATCACCGGCGCCTTCGATGCCGCGAGCGCATCCTTCATCGTCGCCGGGCTGACGTGGCTCAGATCGACGATCATCCCGATGCGGTTCATCTCGGCGACCACCTGCCGCCCGAAATCGGTCAGCCCGTCATGCTCGGGCGCATCAGTCGCGCTGTCGGCCCAGGGGATATTCCGGCTGTGAGTCAGCGTCATGTACCGCGCGCCGAGCGCATACATCTGACGCAGCACCGCGAGCGACGAGCCGATCGACTGCCCGCCTTCCATCCCGAGCATGCCCGCGATCCTGCCCGCCTTCATCGCCTTTTCGAGCTCGGCCGCGTTCGATGCAAGCATCATGTCCTTCGGATAGCGCGCGATCAGCCGCTTCGCGACGTCGATCTGCTCGATCGTCTGCTGCACCGCCTCGGCCTCGTCGTCGTTCGAGGGGACGTAGACCGACCAGAATTGCGCCCCGACATGCCCCTTGCGCAGCCGGGTGAGGTCGGTCTGCATCGCCGCGCGCGGCGGATCGCGGTCGGGTTCGGCGGTGTCGGTTGTGTCGACGAAATCGAAACCGCCCAGGACATTGCCGACGCGCCCGCGCAGCGCCCACGGCACATCGTTGTGCCCGTCGAACACCGGCGCACGCGTCAGCGCCGCTTCGGCCACCGCCTCGGGCGACTGCTGCGCGGCGGCGGGGATGGAAACGAGGGCGAGAGCGGCGAGGCCGGCAAGCGGGAAGGGCTTGGTCATGAGGCGCGACCTTAAGGAGCATGCCGCGAAAATCGACCCGAAATTTCATCGCGACCACAAGGTCGCGCTCCATGATTCTCACACAAAGACACAAAGAGGGCGGTGCAGAAGCCCGCCGCCCTCTTTGTGTCTTTGTGTGAGATTATCAAATGAAGCGCCTCCGGCGCGGCCCGCTTGACGTTAGCGTCAACCCAGCCCAGCATCGCCCCATGACCGCTTTCGACGACTGGCGCGCCCGCTCGCCCTATTATGACGACACCCACGACGCGCTCGCGCAAAGCGTCCGCCGCTTCGTCGCACGCGAGATCGCGCCCTATATCGACCGCTGGGAGGCCGAGGGCGAATTGCCGCGCGAGCTGCACAAGAAGGCCGCCGAAGCCGGCATCCTCGGCCTGCGCTATCCCGAGCAATATGGCGGCCATTCGGAAGGCTTCGACAATTTCCACGGCCTTGTCGTCACCGAGGAACTGGCGGCAGTCGGTGCGGGCGGTCTCGGCGCCTCGCTGATGACCCACGGCATCGGCCTGCCGCCGATCCTCGCGCTCGGCTCGGAGGAATTGAAGCAGCGCGTCGCCCCGCCGGTTCTCGCGGGCGACAGGATCATCGCGCTCGGCATCACCGAGGCGGGCGGCGGCAGCGACGTCGCGAACCTCAAGACGACGGCCGTCCGCGACGGCAACGATTACATCGTCAACGGCGGCAAGATGTTCATCACCAGCGGCATGCGCGCCGACTGGCTGACCTGCGCGGTGCGCACCGGCGGTCCCGGCGCAGCGGGCATCTCGCTGCTGCTGATCGCCATGGACTCGCCCGGCGTCGAGCGCACGCGGCTCGACAAGATGGGCTGGCGGTGCAGCGACACCGCCGCGATCCATTTCGACGACGTCCGCGTCCCCGCCGAAAATCTGATCGGTCCCGAAAACGGCGGCTTCATCGGCATCATGCGCAATTTCAACGGCGAGCGGCTCGGCATGGCGATGGGCTGCTGCGCCTACGCCCGCGTGGCGATGGCCGAGGCGGCCGAGTGGGCGCAGAACCGCGAGACCTTCGGGCGTCCGCTCGTCGGCCACCAGTCGATCCGCATCAAGCTCGCCGACATGGAGCGCCAGATCGAGGCGACCCAGGCCTGGGTCGACCTCGCCGCGTGGCAGGTGAAGGAAAACAAGGCCCGCCCCGCCGATTTCGCGATGCTCAAGGTGCAGGCGACCCGCATGCTCGAATCGGTGGCCCGCGAAGCCGCGCAAATCTTGGGCGGCGCGTCCTACATCACCGGCAACAAGGTCGAACGCATCTACCGCGAGGTCCGCGTCAACGCGATCGGCGGCGGCAGCGAGGAAATCATGCTCGACCTAGCGGGACGGCAGTTGTTCGGAGGAAAGAAATGAACGACATGACCCATGGCTGGCCAGCCGAAGCCGAAACCCTGCTCCCCGATCTCGTCGACCTCCGCCGCGCCATCCACCGTGAACCCGAGCTCGGACTCCAGAATCCGAAGACGCTCGCCAAGATCAAGCAAGCGCTCACCGGGCTGCCGCTCGAATTTCGCGAGGGGCCGTCGACCACGGGGCTGATCGCGATCCTGCGTGGCCCCGCCAACGGCCGCACCGTGCTGCTGCGCGGCGATATGGACGCGCTGCCGCTGGTCGAGGATACGGGACTCGACTTCATCTCGGAAACCAGCGGCGCGATGCACGCCTGCGGGCACGACACCCACGTCGCGATGCTCGTCGGCGCGGCGAAACTGCTGTGCGCGGCGCGCGAGCGACTGGCCGGCACGGTCATGTTCATGTTCCAGCCCGGCGAGGAAGGGCATCACGGCGCGCGCTTCATGCTTCGGGACGGGCTGATCGACCCGCTGCCCGACGCGGCCTTCGCGCTCCACATCATGCCCAACGCGCCGCACGGCGTCTTCGCGGGGCGCGCCGGACCGCTGCTCGCCTCGTCCGACGTGCTGTCGATCACGGTCAGGGGTGCGGGCGGCCATGCCTCGATGCCGCAGGATTCGATCGATCCGATCCCCGTCGCCTGCGAGATCGTCACCGCGATCCAGACGATGGTAACGCGCCGCATCTCGGTCTTCGACCCCGCCGTCATCACAATCGCGAAGATCGCGGCGGGGACGACGAACAACATCATCCCCGAGACCGCCGAGATGCTCGGCACCATCCGCACCCTGTCGCCGCATCGCCGCGCGATGGTGGCCGGGGAACTCAAGCGTCTCGCCCCCGCGATCGCCGAAGCGCACGGCTGCACCGCCGAGGTGACGATCGAGGAAGGCTTCCCCGTCACCATCTGCGACGCCCGCGCCGTCGCCTTCGGCCAGTCGGTGGTCGAGGACACGTTCGGCGAGGCCGCCTGGCTGACGATGGACAATCCGGTGATGGGCGCCGAGGATTTCTCCTACGTCCTCGAACGGGTTCCCGGCGCGATGTTCTGGCTCGGCGCCAGCGAGCAGGGCAGCGACTGGCGCCAATGCTGCGGCCTCCACTCGAACCGCATGGTCCTCGACGAAAGCGTCATGGCGCGCGGCGCGGCGCTGCATGCGGCGCTGGCGGAACGGTTCTTGAGCGAGGGGTTCGGGACGAAATAGTTTCGCGCGAAGACGCAAAGACGCAAAGAAGACTACCAATTGCGCGTGTCCGTGCCGCTGCGGGCTGCCTTCCGAATGGCGCTACGCGCGACAGGCAGGCGATATCGGTTTCAGGCCGACTCTTCGCGTCTTTGCGTCTTTGCGCGAAACAAATCCCTACACCAGCCTCAAGGCACCAGCACCGTATCGACCGCCTCCGCCGCCAGTTGGGGATAGTCGAGCGTATAGTGCAGCCCGCGGCTTTCCTTGCGGTGGAGCGCGCTGCGCACGATCAGTTCGGCGCATTGGAGCAGGTTCCTGAGTTCGATCAGGTCGGTCGTGACGCGGAAATGGCCGTAATATTCGCCGACCTCGCCCGACAGCATGTTGATGCGGTGCTGCGCACGTTCGAGCCGCTTGGTGGTGCGGACGATGCCGACATAGTTCCACATGAAGCGGCGGATTTCGGTCCAGTTCTGCTTGATGACGACCTCTTCGTCGGAGTCGGTGACGCGGCTTTCGTCCCACGGCCGGATCGCGGGCGGCGCGCCCAGCTCGTCCCAGTGGCGGACGATATGCTTCGCCGCCGCCTCGCCGAAGACGAAGCATTCGAGCAGCGAGTTGGACGCGAGACGATTCGCGCCGTGCAGCCCGCTCTCGGTCACCTCGCCCGCGGCATAGAGGCCGGGAAGGTCGGTGCGCCCGTCGAGGTCGATCAGCACCCCGCCGCAGGTATAGTGCTGCGCGGGCACCACCGGGATCGGCTGCTTCGTCATGTCTATGCCGAGCGTCAGCAGCTTCTCGTAGATGTTCGGGAAGTGCCCGGCGACGAAATCGGGGTCCTTGTCGCTGATGTCGAGGTGGACGTAATCGAGCCCAAAACGCTTGATCTGGTCGTCGTTCGCGCGCGCCACGATGTCACGCGGCGCCAGTTCGGCGCGCGGGTCATAATCGGGCATGTAGCGATGCCCCGTGACCGGGTGCTTCAAAATCCCGCCCTCGCCGCGCACCGCCTCGGTGATCAGGAAATTCTTGACCTCCAGATTATAGAGGCAGGTCGGGTGGAACTGCATCATCTCCATGTTGGAGACGCGGCAGCCGGCGCGCCACGCCATCGCGATACCGTCGCCGGTCGCGCCTCTGGGGGCGGTGGAGAATTGATAGACGCGCCCCGCCCCACCGCTCGCGAGGATCGTCGCGCGCCCGACATGCGCGTGGACCTCTCCCGTCTTCTCGTCGAGCGCATAGACGCCCCACACGCGGCCCGAGCCCGAATAGCGCTCCTCGTGGCGGCCGGTGATCAGGTCGATACACGCCTGCCCCGGCAGCAAGGTGATGTTCGGATGCGCCTCGGCGGTCTGGAGCAACGCCGCCTGCACCGCCCAGCCGGTCGCGTCGTCGACATGCACGATTCGCCGGTGCGAATGCCCGCCCTCGCGCGTCAGGTGGAGTGCGCCTTCCTCCTTGTTGAAGGCGACCCCCATCGCGATCAGCCGCTCGATCGCATGCGGGGCGTTCTCGACCACGAACTCGACCGTCTCGCGCCGGTTGAGTCCCGCCCCCGCGACCATCGTGTCCTCGATATGATTCTCGAACGTGTCGCCGGCATCGAGCACCGCCGCGATCCCGCCCTGCGCCCAGGCGGTCGACCCCCCGGTCAGCTCGCCTTTAGCGAGCACGAGCACCCGGCAATGGTCGGCAAGCGCGATCGCTGCGGTGAGGCCGGCGGCGCCCGAGCCAATAATGACGACGTCATAAGGCGGCGTGTCGGTCATGCCTCTCCCCTCCCGCAGGCGGGAGGGGCCGGGGGTGGGCCAGAATTCAGGGCTGACAGGATCGTCATCAACACACCTTCCAGATTGGTGAAAACATCCGCATTCGAAAAACGGATCGTTTGATAGCCTTGCCGGCGCATATAGCCATCTCTGCGACGATCCTCTTCCTGCCACACATCATGCGAAATGCCATCGAGTTCGACGACCAGCTTGGCCTCACGACACAGAAAGTCCGCCACATAGGGGCCGATCGGCATCTGGCGGCTGAATTTCCATCCTTCGAGCTGACGTCTCGAAACAGCGCGCCAGAGAATCCGCTCGGCGGGCGTGGTTTCGCGGCGCAGCCTTTGCGCCTTCAGCGTCTCGCGCGGACGAAACCGACGGACAGGCCCACCCCCGACCCCTCCCGCCTGCGGGAGGGGAGAAGAGGCATCGCCCTCATCCATTCGCCGCCCGCGTCAAGTTCAGGAACACGTCCTCCAGATCCGCCTCGCGCGTCGACACGTCGACGATGCCGTGTCCCATCGCACCCACCGCCGCGAGCACCTCGCCCGCGTTCATCCGGTCCTTGTTGTAGCTGATCGCAAGGCCGCGCTCGCCCTCGCGCTCGACCTTGTCGAAGGCGGGATGAGTCGGCAGCACGGTGACGTCCTGGTCGAGCGTGACGACGACGATCTTCTCGCGCGCCATGTCGACCAGTTCGCGCGTCGGCTTGTTTGCGATCAGCCGGCCGTGATTGATGATCGCGATGCGGTCGCACAATTCCTCGGCTTCTTCGAGATAGTGGGTCGTCAGTACCACCGTGACGCCGCGGTCGTTCAGCGACTGCACATAATCCCAGAGCTGCTGGCGCAGCTCGATGTCGACCCCGGCGGTCGGCTCGTCGAGGACGATGATCGGCGGCGAATGGACCATCGCCTTGGCGACGAGCAGCCGGCGCTTCATGCCCCCCGACAGCGTCCGCGCATAGGCGTCGCGCTTGTCCGACAGATGCACCGCGGCGAGCAGTTCGTCCGAAATCCGCCGCTCCTTCGGCACGCCATATAGGCCGGCCTGATTCTCCAGTGTCTCATAGGGGGTGAAGAAGGGGTCGAAGACGATCTCCTGCGGCACGATGCCGATCGAATATTTGGCGTTGCGCGGATCGGCGTCGATGTCGAAGCCCCAGATGCTCGCCGCCCCGCTCGTCTTGTTGACGAGGCCCGCCAATATGTTGATCAGCGTCGACTTGCCCGCGCCGTTCGGCCCCAGCAGCCCGAAAATCTCCCCGCGCGGCACGTCGAAACTGACATTGTCGAGGGCTTGCTTGCCGCCGGCATAGATTTTGGAGACGGCGTCGATGCGGATGGCGGCTTCACTCATGGCGGCCTCCATAGCGGCGCCGCGGCGGGCGCGAAAGGGGCTCGCGCGCGCAGCCGATTGCCGAGGCGCGGGACGCTTGCTATGGGCGCGGTCCATGACCCACGCTGCACCCGCCCCGGCCCCCGAAACGCTCCGCGTCCAGAAAACGCGCATCGCCTGCGACGGCACCGGCGACGGCCTCGCCAACGCGGCGCTCGGCCACCCGCGCGTGTGGCTCGAGATCGACCCCGACGAAGGCTATGTCGACTGCGGCTATTGCGACCGCCGCTTCATCCTCGCCGGCGGGATCGCCGACACAGCGTAAATCAGCCTTCGGAAACGACCGGAAAGCGACGATCGGGACTTCATTACCTTGTCATTCCCGCGAAAGCGGGAATCCAGAGCGTGCGTCGGCTGACCCCACAAAGGATTCCCGCTTTCGCGGGAATGACGAAGGTGGGGGATGCGGCCCGAAACGGCTGCCGAGCGAACGGCCTTTGCGCCAAGGGTCCCGCGCGCCTATATCGTTGGCATGACAAGCCCGACCGATCCCCGCCGCTTCCTTTATCGCGCCGACGCGCTCGACCCCGATCTGGCGCAGAGCCTCGCGCGCGAGGCCCTCGCGAAAGCCGACGACGGCGAGCTCTACCTGCAATATCGCGCGACCGAGAGCTTCGGCTTCGACGACGGGCGGCTCAAGACCGCCGACTATTCGACCGACGCCGGCTTCGGCCTGCGCGCCGTGTCGGGCGAGATGACGGGCTTTGCCCATGCGAGCGACATCAGCGCCGGCGCGATCCGACGCGCGGCCGAGACGCTGGCGCTGCTCGATCCCGCCAAGGCGCCACCCGCGCCGCCGCCCGCGCGCACCAACCGCCACCTCTACGACGAGGCGAACCCGCTCGACCTGATCCCCTTCGCGAAGAAGGTCGACCTATGCCAGCGGATCGACGCCGCCGCCCGCGCCCGCGACCCACGCGTCGCACAGGTGTCGGTCGCGCTCGCCGGAAGCTGGTCAGTGGTCGAGATCGTCCGCGCCGACGGATTCCTCGCGACCGACGTCCGCCCGCTCGTCCGCCTCAACGTCTCGATCGTGGTCGAGGAGAACGGGCGCCGCGAATCGGGCTATTTCGGCCTTGGCGGCCGCTATATGTACGACCCTCTGTTCGAGGAGGCGCAGTGGAACCGCGCGATCGACGAGGCGCTGAACCAGGCGCTCGTCAATCTGCGCGCGGTCGACGCCCCGGCGGGCGAGATGACCGTGCTGCTCGGCCCCGGCTGGCCCGGCGTGCTGCTCCACGAAGCGGTCGGCCACGGGCTCGAGGGCGATTTCAACCGCAAGGGCACCAGCGCCTTTTCGGGCCGCATCGGCCAGCGCGTCGCCGCCCCCGGCGTCACCGTGATCGACGACGGCAGCCTCGAAAGCCCGGTGGACGGCGGACGCCGCGGCTCGCTCTCGATCGACGACGAGGGCACCCCGACGCAGGAGAATATCCTGATCGAGGACGGCATATTGAAGGCTTATATGCAGGACCGGCTCAACGCCCGGCTGATGGGCGTCGCGCCGACCGGCAACGGCCGCCGCGAAAGCTTCGCCCACGCGCCGATGCCGCGGATGACCAACACCTTCATGCGCGCCGGCAACGACGATCCCGCCGAACTGCTGAGTCGCATCAAATCGGGCATCTTCGCCAAGAGCTTCGGCGGCGGACAGGTCGACATCGTTTCGGGCAAGTTCGTCTTCAGCTGCACCGAGGCCTATAAGATCGAGAACGGCCGGCTCGGCGATTCGATCAAGGGCGCGACGCTGATCGGCGACGGGCCGAGCGTGCTGACCAAAGTGACGGGGATCGGCAACGACATGGCGCTCGACGAAGGCATCGGCGTCTGCGGCAAGGGTGGCCAGAGCGTCCCCGCCGGCGTCGGCCAGCCGACCCTGCTGGTCAGCGGCCTGACCGTGGGCGGCACGGCGTAGCGCACCGACCGAAATCCCCTTGCCGCTTTCCTTGTAACCGGGCGGTGACTCCGTTTGAAAGCCGGAGCGTGATTTTGCTTTCTTCGTCACCCCGGACTTGATCCGGGGTCCCGCTTTTCCACCGTGCTTAGCGGGACCCCAGGTCAAGTCCGGGGTGACGAGACTGGGAATGGCCCCTTCCAAATCCAAACTGCGTCATCGCCTGTGACCTCCATCACTTGGCGCCTGCGCGCGGCCGGCCTATAGACGCCTGAACACAAGAAGAGATTCGGGTCGCATCGTCCGCCGGATTGTCCGGCAACAGGGAGGACAAGCATGCGTTCGATTCTGCGTCTGATTTCCGTCACGACTCTCGCCGCCGCGCTCGCCGCGGTTCCCGGCTCGGCCCAGAAGACCACGGGACCGAAGGAGCGCTACGAGATGGACGTCGCGACCGCTTCGGGCTTTGCGGCGATGGCCGCGGGCGGCAAGCCGGGGCTGGGCAGCGCGATGGGCATGATGTTCGGCGGCGGCCCCGAGGGCAAGGTCGCCCACACGCTCGAACTGCGCCTCGGATCGAATCAGGGGCCGAGCAGCCCGCCGGTACGCGGCGACCATATGTTCGAGCCGCAGGCGAAGCTCGGCAAGTCGGTGCCGCTGCTCGGCCCCGAGCCCGGCAAAAGCGAAACGCAAAGCGATGGCAACGACATGGGCGGCAGCGGGTTCGAACGGCCCAAGGGACGGATGCTGCTCTATTGGGGCTGCGGCGCGACGCCGGGGCCGGGCCAGCCGGTCGTCATCGATTTCTCGAAGCTCGCGGCGGGGCAGATGCCGCCCGACCTTTTCACCACCACCATCCCGCGCATCCGCCAGGTCACGGCGTCGAACAGCGCCTCCTATGCCGCCTGGCCGAACAGCAAATCCTCGAAACAGCCGCCGAAGGACAGCTCGCTGCTCGGCGCGCACCGCATCGCCAGCAATGTCGGCTCCGACATCAATTTCACCCTCGCGCAGGACTATATGCCCGGGCTGAACGCGTCGGCGACGCAGCAGGCCGACGGGTCGGTGATGCTGCGCTGGGATACGGTGCAGGCGGCGACCGGCTATGTCGCCTGGACTTTCGGCGGCATGGATCGCGGCGGAGAGGGCGGCGATATCGTCTGGTGGACAAGCAGCAGCGCGCGCCAGTTCGGCGGCGGCCTGTGGGACTGGCTGCCCCCCGCGACGGTCGCCCGGCTGGTGACGCAAAAGGTCGTGATGCCGCCCAGCCAGACGAGCTGCCAGATTCCGGCCGCGGTCAAGCAGGCGTCGGGCGAGATGCTGTTCGGCAACCTCAACGCCTTCGGGCCGGAGGTCGATTTCGCTTATCCGCCCAAGCCCGCGGGCAAGGCGACGTGGAACATCGACTGGACCGCGAAGGTCCGCTTCCGCTCGCACAGCTCGCTGCTGATCGGCGCTGATTTCGGCGGCATGGGCGGCAGCAACGCCGCCAGCGCGCCGCGCGAGAAGAAGAAAAAGAAATGCAAGGGCCCGCTCGGCATCCCCCTTCCGCCGGGCGCGTGCTGAGAAGCCCCGGAATCTCCGCGCTTTCTGCCGTCGCCCACATCCGGCGGGTGACCGCTCCTTCGAATAGGCGTGAGCCCCGGCGAAAGCCGGGGTCCAGACGCGAAGGCCGGTCTTTCGCATGGACCCCGGCCTTCGCCGGGGTTCGCCTTCCTGCCTGTCGCAGCGGAATGACCTCGAATCCGGTTGGGAGTGAACGAAAGATTGTCCGCTCGGTCCCTATAATCAGTCAGCGACCATTCACCCCATTGCTGCTAGGATCGCTGTCAGGGTGAGATCTATGAAAGCAGGAGTCGAACCATGCGACCGCTGATTGCCACCATCCTCTCCGCTGTGATGCTCGCGGCCGCGCCGGCCGCCGTCGCCAAGGATAAGCCGACCGGCGAGGAAAAGCTCGCCAGGATGCTCGAAGGCCGCGTCGCCGGCGAGCCGCGCGACTGCATCGCCCTGTCGTCGGTCACCAGCTCGCAGGTCGTCGACAAGACCGCGATCGTCTACCGCATCGGCAGCACCCTGTGGGTCAACCGGCCGCGCGGCGGCGCTGAATCGCTCGACGGCGACGACGATATCCTCGTCACCAAGCTGACCGGTTCGCAGCTATGCTCGATCGACACGATCCAGCTCCACGACCGCACCAGCCATATGTATGCGGGCTTCGTCTCGCTCGGCGAGTTCGTTCCCTATCGCAAGGTCGACACCGCTGCGAAATAATCGGGACGTGGACGACAGCGGAACCGCACCGGCCGCGCCGCCGTCCGACTGGGCGGCGCGGCTCATCGCCTTCTGGTTCGACGGCCGCGGTATGGACGACTGGTACGGCGGCGGCCCCGATTTCGACGCCGCGGTGCGCGAGCTCGCGGCCGACTGGCGCGAGGCGTTGCGCGCGCAGCCGCCCGAGGCCTTCCTGACCGATCCCGACACCGCGCTCGCCGCGGCGGTCCTGTTCGACCAGGTACCGCGCAACATATATCGCGGCAGTGCAGAGGCGTTCGCGACCGACCCGCTCGCCCGCGCCATCGCGCGCGGCATCGTCGCCAGGGGCTGGGACCGGGATTGGCCCGACGCGCGGCGCCAGTTCGCCTATCTGCCGCTCCAGCACAGCGAAGATAGGGACGATCAGCGCGAATCGCTGCGCCTGTTCCACCAGCTCGCCGACCCCGCCTTCCACCATTATGCGCAAAAGCATTTCGACATGATCGACCGCTTCGGCCGCTTCCCGCACCGCAACGCCGCGCTCGGCCGCGCGACGCGCCCCGAAGAGGAAGCCGCGATCGCCGAAGGCAGCCAGTGGTGAGGGCAAGCCGCGTCGATATCGTCACCGTCGCCGGGCTCGGCCTGCTGCTGATGCCGCTCCTCACCCTCTGGCACGAGGTCGGCGGCCACGCCGCCGCCTGCGCGCTGCAGGGCGGCCGGGTGACCGAGATCGGCGCCTTCTATGCCGATTGCGAAGGACTCGCCGGCCTGCCGCGCCGTATCGTCGCGCTCGCCGGCGTCGGCGTGAACACGCTGCTCGCGCTCGCCGCTTATGCGCTGTGGCGGCGCGCGCGCGGCGATTTCGCGCGGCTGCTGCTCTGGCTGGTCTGGGTCAGCCAGGGCTTCGTCGCCGCGGGCTATTTCCTCTTTTCGGGCGCGAGCGGGGTCGGCGACCTCGGCCCGGGGCCCGACGGCGGCATCGGGCCGCTCGCTCACCCCGGTCTCTGGCGCGCCGGTGAATTCCTCTTCGGCCTGCTCGCCTATATCTGGCTCGTTCGCAGCGCGATCCGCGGCCTCACCGCGATGCTCGGCGCATCGCCCGCGACCGCCGCGACCCGCCGCGCGATCGCGCACGGCTATTATCTCGTCGCCGGCGTCGCCGCGGTGCTCACCGGCCTCCTCAACCCCGTCGGCCTCTTCATCCTCCTGATGTCGGCCGCCGCTTCCTCCTTCGGCGGCCTCGCGGGCTTCATCTCGATCGGCTTCGCGGTGCCCAAGGGCGCGACGGAAACCGGCTTCGCGGTCGGGCGCAGCTGGCCGCTGTTCGTCGCGGGTCTTCTCGCCACGCTCGCCTTCGCGCTGATTCTCGGCCCCTCGATCCGCTTCGGCGCGTGACAAGCCGACCCGCTGCCCGCTAGATCGCGCCATGGCCGAATTCACCGACGCGCTGACCGACAAACATGTCGCCTTCATCGAGCGCCAGCCGATGTTCTTCGTCGCGACCGCGGCGGCGGACGGACGGATCAACCTGTCGCCCAAGGGCTATGCCGACAGCTTCCGCATCCTGTCCGAATCGCGGGTCGCCTGGCTTGACCTCGGCGGATCGGGCAACGAGACCCACGCGCATCTCGCCGCGGATCAGAAGGACCGGGGCCGCATCACCCTGATGTTCTGTGCCTTCGACCGCCCGGCGTGGATTTTGCGCATCTATGGCCACGGGCGCCCGGTGCTGCCGCAAGACGCCGGATGGGACGCCATCGCCGCGCATTTCACCCTGCTCCCCGGCACGCGCCAGATCTTCGTCATCGACGTCGACAGCGTGCAGACGAGTTGCGGCTGGGGCGTCCCGATGATGGAGTTGCAGCACGAGCGCGACACGCTGCGGAAATATCATCGCCAGTCCGACCCCGCCGAATGGCTGGAAAAATTCGAAGGGCGCACCACGAGCATCGACGGCCTGCCGACGCGCCCGACCGATCGCTATATCGCGGGCGACGCCTGATGCCGCTCGTCGAACTCGTCCGCCTGCCCAGCGGCGTCGAGGCCGAGCTGCTGCGTGGCCGGCTCGAATCGGCCGGCGTCCCCGCGGTCTGCTTCGACGCGGGGATGAACATCGCCGACAGCGTCGGGCTGATGATCCCGGTGCGGGTGATGGTGCTCGACGAGGATCTGGCCGAGGCGCGGGCGCTGATGGCCGAATTCGGCGTGTCATAGGCGGAACCCCGCCGCCCCTCCGCTCGTGCTGACCGCAGGATGAAAAAGGATAATCGCTCTCCCGTCATGATCAAGGTCGCCTCCTACAATATGCGCAAGGGCATCGGGCTCGACCGCCGCCGCGACCCGGGGCGGGTGCTTTCGGTGCTCGGCGAGCTCGACGCCGATATCGTCGCGCTGCAGGAGGCCGACCGCCGCTTCGGCACCCGCGCGAGCGCGATCCCGCCGCACATGTTCGCCGAGCACAGCGACTATGTCCCGGTCGACCTGCTCGAAGGGCGTCCCTATGCGATCGGCTGGCACGGCAACGCCCTGCTCGTCCGCAAGGGTGCCGAAGTCGAGGAAAGCCATGTGCTCCACCTGCCGACGCTCGAGCCGCGCGGCGCGGTCGCCGCGACGGTGCGGGTCGGGGGCACGCGGCTGCGCGTCGTCGGCATGCACCTCGACATTTCGGGGCTGCGCCGCCGCCAGCAGGCGCGCGCGATCCTCGATCATGTCGCGGGGGGCGAGGATCTGCCGACGATCCTGATGGGCGACTGCAACGAGTGGCGCAACCGCGGCGGCTGCCTCGCCGATTTCGGCGCCGGCCATCGCCTCGTCGACACCGGCCACAGCTTCCACAGCCGCCGCCCGGTCGCGCGGCTCGACCGCATCTTCGCCTCGCCCGACCTCGAACCGGTCGAGGCCGGCGTCCACCTGAGCCCCCTCGCCGCGCGGGCGTCGGACCATCTGCCGATCTGGGCGCGGTTCAAGACCACAGGGCAACTCCAAAGCGGATAGGCATCCGCTTGCTTCTACTCGTCACCCCGGACTTGATCCGGGGTGACGCTTTTCGAGGTCGCTCAGCGGGACCCCGGATCAAGTCCGGGGTGACGAAGCATAGCTGATGCTGTCTAAACATTAGGCAAATCTTACCTGGACTGCCCACTTCGTGAACAATTCAGTGCCCTTACGACTTAAAAACGCCATAAAATATCACTGACTTTGCGCCCTATCGTCATTTGGCACGCCTGTTGCACCGCAACATCAGGCTACAAGCAGAAGGGGGCATCATGAAGCTGATCCTGGCTATCATCAAACCGTTCAAGCTCGACGAGGTGCGCGAGGCGCTGACCGGGCTCGGCATCGCCGGCATGACCGTGACCGAGGTCAAGGGCTTCGGCCGGCAGAAGGGGCAGACTGAAATCTACCGCGGCGCCGAATATGCGACCAACATGGTGCCGAAGGTCAAGATCGAGCTCGTCTGCGACGACGCGCTCGCCTCGCGGGTCGTCGAAACGCTTCAGCAAAGCGCCGGAACCGGGTCGATCGGCGACGGCAAGATCTTCGTCCTCGACGTGGGTCAGGCCGTGCGGATCCGCACCGGCGAGACCGGCGAGGCCGCTCTCTAATGACGAAGGGGGAACATATGACGTTCGCAAACAAGATTGCGGCGACCGCCGGGGCCGCCGGTCTCGCGCTGGCCGCCGCGCTGCCCGCCTGGGCGCAGGAAGCGGCGGAGACGCCGACCATCGACACCGGCGACACCGCCTGGATGCTCGTCTCGACCGTGCTGGTGCTCGCCATGATCGTGCCGGGTCTCGCGCTTTTCTATGGCGGGCTTCTCCGCACCAAGAACATGCTGTCCATGCTCACCCACGTCCTCGCGGTCACCTGCGTCGCGATGCTGGTCTGGGTCAGCTGGGGCTATTCGATCGCCTTCACCGAGGCCGGCCCCTTCTTCGGCAACCTCTCGAACCTGTTCCTGAAGAATGTCGCCGCCGACAGCATCTCGGGCACCATACCCGAATATGTCTTCATCAGTTTCCAGATGACCTTCGCGGCGATCACCTGTGCGCTCGTCGTCGGATCGCTGGCGGAACGCGTGAAATTCACCGGCCTGATGATCTTTGCCGTGATCTGGTTGACGATCGTCTATTTTCCGCTCGCCCACATGGTATGGTCGGCCGGCGGCTTCTTCTTCGAAAAGGGCGCGCTGGACTTCGCGGGCGGCACCGTCGTCCACATCAACGCCGGCGTGTCGGGCCTTGTCGGCTGCCTGATCCTCGGCAAGCGCATCGGCTATCTCAAGGAGGTGCTGGCGCCCCATTCGCTGACGATGACCTTCATCGGCACCGGCCTTCTGTGGGTGGGCTGGTTCGGCTTCAATGCCGGCTCGGCGCTCGGCGCCGGCAGCGGCGCGGGGCTGGCGATGATCAACACCCTCACCGCCACCGCCGCGGCCGCCATTGCCTGGATGGTCGCGGAGAAGATTTCGGGCCATAAGCCGAGCCTGCTCGGCGGCTGCTCGGGTGTGATCGCGGGCCTTGTCGCCATCACGCCGGCAGCGGGCTTTGCGGGGCCGTTCGGCGCGATCATCCTCGGCGCCGTCGCCTCGATCGTCGCCTATCTCTTCGTGACTGTCGCCAAGCCGAAGCTCGGCTTCGACGATACCGCCGACGTCTTCGGCATTCACGGGGTCGCGGGCATTATCGGCTCGATCGGCGTCGCCTTCACCAACGCGCCGGGCTTCGGCGGGCCGGGGGACGCCGATTATGCGATCGGAGCCCAGCTCGGCACCCAGCTCTTCGCGACCGGCGTCGCGATCCTGTGGGCGGCCGTCGGCTCGGGCATCGCCTTCTCCATCGCCAAGGCGCTCACCGGGCTGCGCGTCTCGGCAGAGGTCGAGCGCGAAGGCCTCGATCTCGGCGAGCATGGCGAGCGCGCCTATAATTATTGACGAGACAGGATAGCCGCCGCCCGCTCTCTCCTCTTTCAAAAGGCGGCGGCATCCTACCGGGGTTCCTCCTGCGAACCACTGAGGCCGGGATCACCAGTCCCGGCCTCTCTTTTTTCCGGATTTTGTGCGCAAAAACGCCTGCACAAAATCGCGTGCCGCCGCCGCCAATTTAGGTCTTTTCATGATGACATTAATGTGGCATTCATTGCGTCAACAGTTTCAGGAGGGGAGAGCCTGAAAGGCTGGGCCGGGACGCAAGTCCCGGCCCTCTTTTTTTGCCCGCACCGCGAGGCGCCGGGAAAAACCGCGGAAATCCGCGCTCTTCCTTACCGATGGCAAGCCGCCGAATCACTCCGGCCCGAATCGAATCGCCTGTCTCCGGACGGGCTCCGGCTGCGCCGCTGGCGCGCCGGAATTATTTTCGGCCATCGGGAACCGTCGCTCGTCCCGGCGCGTTTCCAGACCCTACTTGATCGAAAGAAAGAGTAGAGTTTGATTCCGGTCTTCGGACGGAATCTAGGGAAGCCCCGCCGCAGAGATGCGACGGGGCTTACGCTTTTTCGGGGCCCTGCCAGCGTCGTTCAGACGGCCTTTTCCGCCTGCGAGAACATGAAGGCGTTGCCGTCGGGATCGTAGAAGGTGATCAGCCGCACCAGCCCCGGCACATGCTGGATATCGCCATCCTGCCGCACCTCCTGGACGTCGAGATGCGCCTTCGCGGCGTCGATGTCGGCGACCTCGAACACATTGGTCGCGCCGCCGCCCCGCACCACCGATTCGACCTCGCTCAGCCCGATGTTCACCCCCGCCATCGGCGTTGCGAGTTCGCACCAGCCGATCTCGTCGGCGCGATAGAGCAAGGTGCATCCCATCACCCGCTCGTACCAGGCGATCGACGCGGCCATGTCGGTGACGCCCATCGAGCAGGTCAGTTCGGATCCGATTTCGAGAGTCATTTCGCTTCTTCCTTCTGCAAAAACGAGCGAGGGTCGTTCGTCCGAAACGACAAGCTCCATCCTTCTTTGACCGTCCTTCCCGCGAAAGCGGGAATCCCGCTCTGCACCGGATCACACCCGTCCCGCGCGTCACCAAACGAATCGAAGCGCTCGCCCGATATCCGAAAAAGAAAAGCCGGCTTTCCGTTTTCGCTCGAATGATGATGTCCATTGCCAACCTTAAGCCCTTGCCTCTATAGTCTGGTTTGTATAGTTAGTTGCAAATGCGGTCAAGCGCACCCGATCCGCTGCTCGTCCAGCTTTCCGGCCATCGCTGGCTGGTGCCGCTGCTCACCGATCTCGCGGGCCACAAGGGCGCGCGCTTCATCGAGCTGATCCACCGCCTCGGCCTGTCGCGCGACAGCCTGACGCGCACACTTCAGGCCGCGGCGGCGCTCGGCTGGGTGCGGCGCAACCCCGGCCACGGCCATCCGCTGCGCCCCGAATATATATTGACCGAGGCGGGCGCCGCCGCCGCCGCGCGCGCCGCGACGATCGCCGGCGCGCAGGCCGCGCTCGGCCTGCCGCCGGGCGCCGCGACGCGCTGGGGCCTGCCGATCGTCGCAGGGATCGGGACCGGGCACGACCGCTTCAACGCCCTCACGCGCCTCCTCGCCCCGGCCAGCCCGCGCGCGCTGTCGCAGGGATTGACGGCACTCGGCCGGCACGAACTGGTGACGCGCGATGTCGTCGACAGGCGGCCGCCAGTGAGCCGCTACGAGCTTACGGAGCGGGGCGAACTGCTGGCGGAGGCGTGCTGCCTTTAAGCCCCTCCCCTTCAGGGGCGGGGTTGGGGTGGTGGACGCCGGTGAAGAAGCACCACCCCGCTGTGACTAACGCGCAAGCGCGCAAGTCTCGCTGCTCCTCCTCCAAAGAGGAGGGAATGGAAATCATCCCAGCGCCATCTTCACGAAATCGGCCGCCCGCTCGCCGATCATGATGCTCGGCGCATTGGTGTTGCCGCTGACCAGCCGCGGCATGACGCTCGCGTCGGCGACCCACAGCCCCTCGACGCCGCCCAGCCTCAGCGTCGGGTCGACCACCGCGTCGGCGTCGCTGCCCATCCGGCACGTTCCGACGGGGTGATAGACGGTATCGGCGCGGCTGCGGATCAGCGCGTCGAGCGCGGCATCGTCCGCCAAGTCGACCGGATGCCGGTCGACGCCGCCATAGTCCGACAGCGGCGGCGCGCCGACGATCCGGTGCATCATCCGCACCCCGGCGCGCAGGCTCGCCATGTCGCGCTCGTCGGTCAGGAAGCCGGGGTCGATGCGCGGCGCCGCAGCGGCATCGCCCGACGCCAGCGTCACGCTCCCCCGGCTTTCGGGGCGCAGGACGCAGGCGTGGCACGAGAAGCCGTGCCCCTTCACCTTCGTCCGCCCATGATCCTCGAGCATCGCGGGGACGAAGTGATATTGGATGTCGGGCGCCGGCAGGTCGGGCCGCGATTTCCAGAAGCCGCCCGCCTCGGCGAAGCAGGTCGTCAGGACGCCGGTGCGCCGGCGGCGATGCTCGACGACCGCCTTTACCATCCGCCAGGTGCCGCCCAGGCTGTCGCCGAACGGTTCGGTCGAGCGCGTCTCCCAACTCGACACATAGTCGATATGGTCCTGCAGGTTCGCGCCGACCCCGGCGCGGTCGAGGGCGACGTCGATGCCGTGCGCGCGCAGATGCGCCGCCGGCCCGATTCCCGACAGCATCAATATCTGCGGGCTGTTGAAGGCCCCCGCCGACAGGATCACGCCCCCGGCCGCGCGCAACGTCTCACGCCCCTTGCCGCGCCGGATCACCACCCCGGTCGCGCGCCCGTCCTCGATCAATATCTTCTCGACCAGCACCCCGGTGCGGATCGCCAGATTGGCGCGCCCGCGCAGCGGCTCGACATAGGCGCGCGCCGCCGACCACCGCTCCCCCGCCTTCTGCGTCACCTGATAGAGGCCGAAGCCCTCCTGCTGCGTCCCGTTGAAATCGGGCGTGCGCGGCAGTTGCAGCGCCGCCGCGCTCTCGACGAAGCGCCGGCTCGTCACATTGGGCCAGCGCTGGTCCATGACGTTGAGCGGCCCGTCGCCGCCGTGAAAATCGTCCGCCCCGCGCTCATTGCCCTCGCTGCGCTTGAACCAGGGCAGCACGTCGGCATAGCTCCACCCCGTTGCGCCCAGTTCGGCCCATTGGTCGTAATCGAAGGCATTGCCGCGGATATAGACCATCGCGTTGATCGCGCTCGACCCGCCGAGCCCGCGCCCGCGCGGCTGATAACCGACGCGCCCGTTCAGCCCCGCCTGCGGCACCGTGTCATACTGCCAGTTCGACGCCTTGGGGATGAAGGGCATGAAGCCCGGCGTCTTCACCCGGACGCCGTCGTTCGCCCCGCCCGCCTCGACCAGACACACGCGCCGCGTCCCATCCTCGGCCAGCCGCCCCGCCGCCGCGCTCCCCGCGCTGCCGCCACCGATGACGATGATGTCGAACTGGTCCATGCGCCCCTCCCTCTTTGTCACTGACATGAATGTCATTACCATGCGGGGCAAGGAAAAAGCGGATTCGCGCATCGGCCGCACAGAGAAAGGAAAATAGATAGGGATTGGCCCTATTTTCGCGTCGCCCTGCGAAAGCTGGGGCCGCTATCGGCCTTACGCTACCTCTCCCGGCGGCCCCAGCTTCCGCCGGGGCGACGACTTCACTCCGCCGCTTCCTCGACCGCCCGTCCCGTGCGCCAGCGGTCCTTGATCATATCGCTGGTCATCCGGCTGCCGTCGTGGCTCCAGCCCGGCTCGCGCCACATATAGGACAGCTTGTGCCGCCACGGCGCGCTCCACACATCCTTCGCGATCCCGACCCATTCGTGGACCGCGGCCCACAGGATGTTGAAACTGCCGAGCTGCTTGACGATGCCGTATCGCACCGGCTCGTCGTCGCGTTCGGGGACGAAGCTGCCGAACATCTTGTCCCAGACGATGAAGACCCCGGCATAATTGGCGTCGAGATAGCGCGGATTGACCCCGTGATGGACGCGGTGGTGCGACGGCGTGTTCATCACCGCCTCGAACCATTTCGGCATCCGCCCGATCGCCTCGGTATGGATCCAGAACTGGTAGATCAGGTTAAGCCCGCCGCAGAAGAAGACCATCGCCGGCGGAAAACCGATCAGGAACAGCGGCAGGCGAAAAAGGAAGGTCAGGCTGAAGAAGCCCGTCCACGTCTGCCTGAGCGCGGTCGACAGATTATAGTGCTGCGAACTGTGGTGGATGACGTGGCTTGCCCAGAACCAGCGCACCCGGTGCGCGGCGCGGTGAAAGACATAATAGGCGAGGTCGTCGAGCAGGAAGCACAGAACCCACGCCCACCACCAGATTCGGAAATCGATGCCGATATCGAACAGCCGGTATTGATAGGCCCAGAAGGCCAGAGCGACCACCGCCGCGCCGACCGCCGCCCCCGCGACCTGGCTGCCGGTGCAGAGCATCAGCGAGGTCAGCGTGTCGCGCGTTTCGTAGCGGCTCCGGTCGCGGCGCAGCGAGATCAGCATCTCGACGATCAGCAGCAGGATGAACGCCGGCACGGCGTAGACGACGGGATCGGGCAGTTCAGCCATGGCGCTCGGCTCCCTGCGGCGGCGGAGCCGGCGCGCCGCTCTCTCCCATATCGTCGCCCCAGCGAAAGCTGGGGCCGCTATCGGCGTCGCGCGAGGTTGCCGACGGCCCCAGCTTTCGCTGGGGCGACGCTGGGGAGCGGGCCGCCGCCGCACGGCCGGCTACCTCCCGCATCCGCGACGCCCACACCCCCGCCTCCTTGCCGAGGTGCAGCGTCACCGCCCCGAACGTCCGCTCGGGCATGGTCAGCGTCAGATAATCCTTGTCGAGCCGCCCGATCACGTCGGCCTCGACCGGCCGCGCCGCGAAATGATTGCCGTGCGCGCGGATCAGCATCATCCGTCCCTCCCCATTGCGCACGATCGCCGCGAAACCCGCACGGTCGCGCGCCACCTCCACCCCGCCGAATCCCGTCTCGGCCTCGTCGGCAAGCCGGATCGCATGGGCCGCGTCGGCGATGCGCGGATCGGCGCCCAGCCCCATCTTCCCGACCAGCCAGGCGATGAAGACCACCGCGACCAGCGATGCGCCGAGCTGAATCCCGACCGCCGCCGTCACTTGTCCCCCGCGAGCGCATCCATCATCGGCCGCAACGCCGAAAGGTCGTATCCCGCCTTCGCTGCGACGTCGCACAGCGCATCGACATCGTCGCCGGCCCGCGCGCGCGCCAGCGCCCACAGATGCGTCGAGCGCGTCCCCGACCGGCAATAGGCGAGCACCGGCCCCGTCGCGTCGGCGAGCAGCGTGTCGAGCGCGTCGAGCTGCGGATGGCTGAACCCCGCATGGCCGACCGGGATCGCCGCATAGGCGAGTCCCTCGGCGGCGGCAGCCGACGCGATGTCGCTCCCCTGCGGCGCCGACGGCTCCTCGCCGTCGGGGCGGTTGTTGATGATCATCGCGAACCCCGCGGCCTTCGCCGCCGCGATATCCTCGATGGCAATCTGCGGGGCAACGCTATAGCCGGGGCTCAGGGGACGAAAATCGCTCATGCCCGCGATGTATAGGACAGCCGCGTTTGCTGACAAGCGTGAAGGTGCTGGGAGCGGCGATCCTGTCGATGGCCAATACAAGGGAGGGGCGTCGGGGTAGGAAGCGAACGCTGATATATTTTCCTTCGTCACCCCGGACTTGATCCGGGGTGACGATGATAGAGATGCCCGCTTTCCGCCGAAAGCCGCCGTTCCCATCGCAGGGCCATCTCCTCGACTTCGCGGCCTTGCGCGCGGCGATCAATATTGCCGGATCACCGCCAGAAACGCATCGCCCCACGCCTCCAGCTTGCGCGCGCCGACGCCCGGGATCTGCGCCAGTTCCTCGCGCGTCGCGGGCCGCTCGCTCGCCATCGCGCGCAGCGCCGCGTCGTGGAACACGACATAGGGCGGCACCCCTGCCTCGGCGGCCAGCCCGCGCCGGGTCGCGCGCAGCGCCTCGAACAGCGGATCGCCGACCGGATTCGCCGCCGCGCCCTCGCCGCGCGACGCGCGCTTCGTCCGTCGCGCCGGGGGCTCGGCCATCAGCACCGGCACCTCGCCCTTCATCACCGCGCGCCCGGCGGGACCGAACATCAGCCCGCCATGCTCGGTGGTCGCGAGCGCCTCGCGCGCCATCAGCGTGCGCACCAGCGGCATGATCAGCCGCGCCTCCTCGCCCTCGACGAGGCCGAAGACCGACAATTTATCGTGACCGCGGCTGACGATGCGCTCATCGCTGCGCCCGGTCAGTACCGCCTCGACATGCCCGGCGCCGAAGCTCTGCCCGGTGCGATAGACCGCGCTCAGCAGCTTCTGCGCCAGCACCGTCGCGTCGATCTGTTTCGGCGGTTCGAGGCAATTGTCGCAATTGCCGCAACGCTCGGGCGGATGCTCGCCGAAATGGCGCAGCAGCAGCGCGCGGCGGCACTCGACCGTTTCGACCAGCGCGCCGAGCGCGCCCAGCCGCGCCCGCTCGCCCGCGACGCGCGCCTCGGGCAACTCGCCCAGCCGCATCCGCGCCCGCGCGAAATCCTCGGCGCCCCACAGCATCAGCGCCTCGGCGGGGTCGCCGTCGCGCCCCGCGCGCCCCGTCTCCTGATAATAGCTCTCGATCGACTTCGGCAGCCCCGCATGGGCGACGAAGCGCACGTCGGGCTTGTCGATCCCCATGCCGAAGGCGACCGTCGCGGTTACGATGCCGTCCTCCGACGCGACGAAATCATGCTGCACCCGCGCGCGCCGCTCGGGGTCGAGCCCGGCGTGATAGGCGGCGACGCTCCGCCCCGTGGCAGCCGCCAGCTTTTCCGCCATGCGCTCGGTGCCGTCGCGCGTCGGGCAATAGACGATCCCCGGCCCCGGATTGGCGGCGATGAACTCGGCAAGCTGCTTCGCCGCGCCGATGCGCGGGCTGACCCGATAGCGGATGTTCGGCCGGTCGAAACCCGCGAGCACCAGCCCCTCGGCCGGAATGCCGAGCTGGACGAGGATGTCCTCGCGCGTGTGCCTGTCCGCCGTCGCGGTCAGCGCGAGCCGCGGCACATCGGGAAAGGCGTCGAGCAGCGGCCGCAGCAGACGGTAATCGGGGCGGAAGTCATGCCCCCACTCCGAAACGCAATGCGCCTCGTCGATCGCGAACAGCGCGGGCGCGCGCGCGTCCATCAGCGCCCGGAACCCCTCGCCCGTCGCGCGCTCGGGCGCAACATAGAGCAGGTCGAGCGCGCCGTCGCGATAGGCCTGCCGCGTGTCGGCCCAGTCGGCGTCGGCGCTCGTCCACGACGCCGCGCTTATCCCCGCCGCGCGCGCGCCGCGAAGCTGGTCGTGCATCAGCGCGATCAGCGGCGACACCACGACGACGCAGCCGTCCAGCGCCACAGCGGGAAGCTGATAGGTCAGCGACTTGCCCGCCCCGGTCGGCATCACCGCGAGCGTGTGCCCGCCTGCCATCACCCGCGCGACGACCTCGGCCTGCTTCCCGCGGAACGCGTCGAAGCCGAAGGTCGATTTGAGCAGCGGGAGGAGAGCGTCGGCGGTCATTGCGAATGGGCGATAGGGCGGATGGGGTACTAAACTCAAGCCCTCCCCTTCAGGGGAGGGCAGCGAGACTTGGCAGCTTGCTGCCTATGTCGCAGCGGGTGGGGGACATCGGCCTTGCGCAAGGCCGATGGCCCCAACCCCAACCCCTCCCCTGAAGGGGAGGGGCTAAACCCGCGGCAGCAGCGCCCGCTCCGCCATCCGCGCGGCGGTCTCGCGCTCGGCCATCACGACATGGTCGGCGCCGTGGCGGACGATGTCGGCCACCTCCTCGTCCGAATGCGCACGCGCGACGACGACCAGCTTCGGATTGATCGCCCGCGCGCGCCGGACGATCGCTCCCGCCTCGATCCCCTCGGGGATCGCGATCAGCAGGGTCGAGGCGGTGTCGAGCCCTGCCTGGCGCAGCACGCTTTCGCTCGCCGCATTGCCCACGATCACCGCCGCCCCCGCCGCGCCGGCGGCGGCGGCGCGGTCCTTCTGGTCCTCGATCACCGTCAGCGCCTCGCCCCGGCCGCACAGCAGCTCGCCGATATGGCGGCCGACGCGGCCATAGCCGATCAGCACCGTGCGCGCGGGCGCGGCCTCGGGCACCGCCTCGACTGCCGCCTCGGCCTCGGGCGCCTCGTCGCCGCGCATCCGTCGCACCGCAAGGGTGAAGAACAGCGGGTTGAACAGGATCGACAGGATCGACCCCGCGAGGATCAGGTCGCGCGCCTCCTCGGGCATCACCTTCAGGCCGACTCCCAGTCCGGCGAGGATGAAGGAGAATTCGCCGATCTGCGCCAGGCTCGCCGCGATCGTCATCGCGGTCTGCGACCCGTGGCCGAAGGCGCGGACGATCGCGTAGGCGGCGACCGCCTTGCCGACGACGATGATCGCTACCGTCGCGACCAGCGGTCCCGGATGCTCGGCGAGCACTTTCGGATCGAACAGCATCCCCACCGACACGAAGAAGAGCACCGCGAAGGCATCGCGCAGCGGCAGCGTCTCCTCCGCGGCGCGACGGCTGAGCTGCGTCTCGCCGAGGATCATCCCGGCGAAGAAGGCGCCCAATGCGAAGCTCACGTCGAACACCACCGCCGCGCCGAAGGCGACGCCGAGCGCGATCGCCAGCACCGAAAGCCGGAACAGCTCGCGCGACCCGGTATGCGCGGCCCAGTGCAGCACTGCGGGCAATATCCGCCGCGCGACGATCAGCATGAAGGCGACGAAGCCGACCACCTTCAGTGCGACGATCCCCGCCGATTGCAGCAGCCCCGCCCCATTCGCCTCGTCGCCGCGCCCGCCGAACATCGCGGGCAGCAGGACGAGCGCGAGCACCATCGCCAGATCCTCGACGATCAGCCAGCCGACCGCGATCCGTCCCTTTTCGGTCTCCACCATGTCGCGCGCCTGCAGCGCGCGCAGCAGCACCACCGTGCTCGCGACCGACAGCGCAAGGCCGAAGATCGCGCTCCCCGCGAAGGACCAGCCGAGCGACAGGCCGAGCGCGATGCCGAGCCCGCTCGCCACCGCGATTTGCGCGATCGCCCCCGGCACCGCAATGGCGCGCACCGCGAGCAGGTCCTTGAGCGAGAAATGCAGCCCGACCCCGAACATCAACAGGATCACCCCGATCTCGGCGAGCTGGAGCGCGAGCCCCGTATCGGCGACGATTCCCGGCGTGAACGGCCCGACGAGCACCCCGGCGAGCAGATAGCCCGCGATCGGCGAAATCCGCAGCCGATGCGCGAGCGCCCCCATCAGAAAGGCGACGCCGAGCCCGGCGACCACGGTTCCGATCAGGCTGGTGTCATGCGGCATAGGGCAGCGTAAAAGGCGCGGGGGCGCACGGTCAAGCAACTCAAGTGATTTTGTTGCGATTAGGGACCGCTGAATGCGAAGAACGGCTATGGGGCGGGAAGCGACTATTCCTCCACCTTTGTGGGGAGATACACAACGTCGCCTATCGGCCGCAAGCCGCCCCAGTCTGCCGCCGACGCGCCGCCCCTTAAACCGTCCCCTCTTCCTTCTCCGCCTGCTGCCGCGCCCACATGTCGGCGTAGAGCCCGCGCATCGCGAGGAGCTGCTCGTGCGTCCCCGTCTCGGCGACGCGGCCCTTTTCCAGCACGATGATGCGGTCGGCGTTCACCACCGTCGACAGGCGGTGCGCGATGACCAGCGTCGTCCGCCGCTCGGCGATGCGGTCGAGCGTCGCCTGGATCGCCGCCTCGGTGCGGCTGTCGAGCGCGCTCGTCGCTTCGTCGAGGATCAGGATCGGCGGGTTCTTGAGCAAGGTGCGCGCGATCGCGACACGCTGCTTCTCGCCGCCCGACAGCTTCAGCCCGCGCTCGCCGACCTCGGTCTCATACCCCTGCGGCAGCATCGCGACGAAGCCGTCGATCGCCGCGCCCTTGGCGGCGGCCGCGATGTCGTCGGCGCTCGCATCGGCGCGGCCATAGGCGATGTTGTAGCCGATCGAATCGTTGAACAGCACCGTGTCCTGCGGGACGATGCCGATCTCGGCGCGCAGGCTCGCCTGCGTCACCTGCGCGATATCCTGACCGTCGATCGATATCCGCCCGCGCTGCGGGTCATAGAAGCGGAACAGCAAGCGCGCGATCGTCGACTTGCCCGCCCCCGACGGCCCGACGATCGCCAGCGTCTCGCCCGCGCCCACGGCAAAGCTCACTCCGTTCAGGATCGTCCGGTCGGGCTCATAGCCGAAGACGACATCCTCGAACGTCACGGCGCCGCCGGTCACGACCAGCGGCCAGGCGTCCCCGGCGTCGCTGATCTCGGGCGGCGTGTCGATCAGGCGGAACATCGCCTCCATGTCGATCAGCCCCTGGCGGATCATGCGATAGACCATGCCGAGCATGTCGAGCGGGCGGAAAAGCTGCGCGAGCAAGGTGTTCACCAGCACCACGTCGCCGACCTTGTAGATGCCCTCGGACCAGCCCCACACCGTATAGGCCATCGCCCCCGCCATCGCGGCGTTGGTGATCAGGCTCTGCCCGATGTTGAGCCAGGCAAGGCTGTTCTCGCTCTTCACCGCGGCGCGCGCATATTGGTTGGCGACGTCGCGATAGCGCGCCGCCTCGCGTTCCTCGGCGCCGAAATATTTGACCGTCTCGTAATTGAGCAGGCTGTCGACGCTGCGCCCGACGGTCAGCGTGTCGAGGTCGTTCATCCGGGTGCGCAGCGCGTTGCGCCAGTCGGTCACCTTGCGGGTGAAGGCGATATAGACGACGACCATCAGCGCGGTCGCCCCCGCGAGCCCCAGGCTGAACTTGCTCCAGAAGATCACCAGCACCGCGACCAGCTCGACCAGCGTCGGCGCGATGTTGAACAGCAGGAAATAGAGCATCGTGTCGATGCTCTTGGTCCCGCGCTCGATCACCTTGGTCACTTCGCCCGTGCGCCGCGCGAGGTGAAAGCGCAGGCTCAGTGCATGCAGATGGGTGAAGGTCGTGGTCGCCAGCTCGCGCGTCGCATCCTGCCCGACGCGCTCGAACACCACGTTGCGCAGATTATCGAACAGCACCCCGGCAAAGCGCGCGCCGGCATAGGCGAGCACCAGCCCGATCGCGAGCAGGGCGCCTTCCTCCATCCCCGGCGCCATGCGGTCGATCGCGGCGCCATAGAGGAAGCCCATCGAAAGCTGCACGCCCTTCGACGCGAGCACGATCAGCGCGGCGAGGACGATGCGCACCTTGTGTTCGGTGTGCCCCGCGGGCCAAAGATAGGGCAGGAAGCGCTTCAGCGTCGCCAGAACGGGCGGTTCGCGCGCCGCATCGGCGGAAATGGACGTGTCGGGCGGCATGCGGCCAGCATGTAGGGGCGCGGCGCGCAAACGCCAAGCCGCGATCCGCAGGGGCCATAATCGTCATACTGACGCGAGCGGCGTTTATGCCCATAAGACAAGGAAGCTGAGTGATCCCCGGCGAAAGCCGGGGTCCATGCAAGGCAGGCGCACGCCATCTGGACCCCGGCTTTCGCCGGGGATCACTCCCTTGTCCAAAGGGGATTAAGTGCCGATCAAGCTTGTCCTAAGCTCGTCAAAGGGTCCGATGAGAGAGGAAGACCTGTCCTTCCAACGCCGGCCGACATGATCGGATCGCGCCTCTTTGCGTACGACTTTCCTGTAGTTCCCCGGCCTATTCCCGCTCGCGCCTCGCCGCATGGCGGACGAGCCGGTCGATCAGCCGCCGGTCCTCGGGGTCGGGCCGCGGCACGGCGGGGTCGTCGACGGGACGGTCCTGCCGCCGTCCGAACAGCGGGCGGCGCGGCGGCACGAAGGGCGAAAAGCGCATGGCAGCGAAACCTTGCTTGCGCGGCGTCGCCCCCGGGGCGCCGCGGATGGCCTGTCCCCTCGCGCCGACCTTCGCCGGCCATGCCTGCCAGTCCGTAAAGGAACAGGGTTAAGACGGATCGACATTCAGAAGATGGTGTGGGTTTCCGCGCTTCCGGAGCAGCGCGCTTTCTGCACGTGAGCACCGGAAGCGTGGAACGCCGCCATTGGCAGGCCGCTAGGGCTGAATGTCGATCCGTCCTACTGCGTCGTTCGATTCGGCACGGTGAAGGTGCCGGTCACCCGGCCGCCGCTTTCACCCGGCACGACCTGGCCGTCGGGTCCGCGCGCGGCGCCGCGGCCGTCGACGGTCGCGCGCCCCGAATTGAGATCGATCAGCAGCCGCCCGCCCGACAGCCGGTTCCCGCCCTGGCGCAGCTCGACATTGCCGACCATGGTGATCAGCCGCCGGTTGAGGTCGTAAATGGCGACATTGCCCTTCGCCGTCTCGTCGCCCTTGGTCACCGTGACCCCGCCCGATGCGTCGAGCCGGTTGACGTCGGTGCCGCCGGCACGGGTATAGGCGACGGTCATCCGTTGCGCGGTCAGCGTCATTCCCGCTTGCGTCACCCGCACATTGCCCGAAATGACGACGCGGTCGGCGCGGTCCTGCACCTCGATCTGGTTGGCCGCGAAATCGACCGGCGCATTGCTGTTGTGGTTCGCGAGCGCCTGCGCCTGCGCCGGAGCGCCGCCGCCCGTCGACAGGATCGCGAGGCTGGTCAGCGCGAAGCTCGCGCCCGCGAGCACCAGGCTGCGCCGGCCGAACGGGAAGGGGCGATTCATCGGAGGACTCCCTGGTTGATCCGCAGCCGCGCATTGCCCGACAGGCGCACGATCCGCTCGTCGAGATCGGCGTGGATCTCGTTGGCCGAAAAGCGGCCGATGTTCAACGTCCCCGCGACCCCTCCATCGCCGGCCAGGCTGCGCGTCTTCAGGTCGACCGCGACTCCCTGCGCGTCGATGCGGTAACCGTCGGCCCCCTTGACCAGCACCGTGCCGGGCACCGTGACCGTCTCGTTGTCCATATTATATTGCGCATGCTGGGCGGCGATCGTCGCCGGCCCGTCCTCAAGGCTGATCGCGCCCGACAGGTCGGTCATCCGCACGATCGGCTCGGCGCTCGACTTCTGCACCGCGCTGCCCGCGACCAGCGCGAAGGGCCGGCCCCTGGTGTCCTGGCCGCGATATTCGGCGCGGGTCACCCGCATCCGCTCCTTCGCCACCTCGACCTTGTCCTTGGCGAGCAGGAAGCTGACCTCGCTGCGCTGGGTGAAGGGAGAGAAGATCAGCACCGCGGCGATGACCCCGATCACCAGCGGCAGCCCGACGCGCAGGATGCGCACGACGCGGTCGTGGCGCGACCCGCTGGCCGCCCACAACTGGCGCATCGTGCGATCGAGGTCGGCGCGTTCGGACATCAGCTATGCGCGAAGATATCGACCTCGGGCCAGCCCGCAAGGTCGAGCGCGGCGCGCGTCGGCAGGAAATCGAAACAGGCCTGGGCCAGGCCGGCGCGCCCCTCGCGCGCCAGGCGGGCGTCGAGCACCTCCTTCATCGCGTGCAGATAGCGCACGTCGCTCGCGGCATAGTCGCGCTGCGCGTCGCTCAGCACCGCGGCGCCCCAGTCGCTCGACTGCTGCTGCTTCGACACCTCCTGCCCCAGCAGTTCGCGCACCAGTTCCTTCAGCCCGTGCCGGTCGGTATAGGTGCGCACCAGCTTCGAGGCGATCTTGGTGCAATAGACCGGCGCGGTGACGACGCCGAGCGCGTGCTGCAGCGCCGCGATGTCGAAGCGCGCGAAATGGAACAGCTTCAGCCGCGCCGGGTCGGTCAATATCGCCTTCAGCACCGGCGCGTCATAGGCGCTGTGGGGTGCGAAGCGGACGAGATGCTCGTCGCCGCCGCCGTCGCTGATCTGGATCAGGCACAGCCGGTCGCGCAGCGGGTTCAGCCCCATGGTTTCGGTGTCGATCGCGACCGGGCCCGGGGCCAGCACGCCTTCGGGCAGGTCTTCTTCGTGGAAATGGACGGTCATCAGCGTGCCTTAGGCGAAGCGGCCCGGCCGCTCAATGGCTGGTTTTCGCGGACGCCCGCAGCGCGTCAAAGCGTGGCAAAAGCGCCACAGCACCCGTGCATTTTCTGTTCGCAGAAAAGCTGTGGATAGGTTATATATTGCGCCCTTGGTGGCACGGGGCGAGTCTGTGCCCATGGTGAACTGCGTCCCCGTCCGGCGCAAGGAGCCGGTTCAATAGGGCGTGGACGAACCGAAAGCGACTACTAGGCAATGAGTTTCAACAAGGATCGCCGTGGCCATCGTGGGCGCGGCAAGCGCGATGACTTCGGCAATTTCGACAGCTTCGAACCGGCGCCCTACGGCGGCGACAGCTTCGGCGGCCCACCGCGCGGCGGTTTCGGCGACCGCGATCGCGGCGGATTCGGCGGTGGTGATCGCGGCGGATTCGGTGGCGGCGACCGTGGCGGCGGATTCGGCGGCGGACGCGGCGGCGGCATGCCGGCGCAGGTTGTCGGCGAGGGCCAGGGCACGGTGAAATTCTTCAACCCGTCAAAGGGCTTCGGCTTCGTCGCCCGCGACGATGGCGGCGAAGATGTGTTCGTCCACATCAGCGCGGTCGAGCAGGCGGGGCTGCAGGGGCTCGCTTCGGGTCAGCCGCTCGGCTTCACCCTCGTCGAGCGCAACGGCAAGGTGTCGGCAATCGACCTCAAGATCGAGGGCGAGCCGATGCCGATCGAGGAATTCGCGCCGCGGCGCGACGATCGCGGCGAGCGCCCCGGCGGCGCGCGCGGCCGGCGTCAGCTGACCGGCGAACGCACCTCGGGCACGGTCAAATTCTTCAACACGACCAAGGGCTTCGGCTTCATCGCCCGCGACGACGGACAGGCCGACGCCTTTGTCCACATCACCGCGGTGCAGCGCGCCGGCCTCGCCGGTCTCGAAGAGGGCGACCGCCTCTCCTTCGACATCGAAGTGGACGATCGCGGCAAATTCGCCGCCGTCAACCTCCAGCCCGCCAGCGAATAAGCGGCGCGCGACCGGAAAGGGAAAGGGCGACCCCGCGGGGCCGCCCTTTTTCGTTGCGAGCACGTCGCCAAGGACCGTCGCCCCAGCAAAAGCTGGGGCCGCTATCCGCTTGTCACAGCGGCGGAGGAACGGGACGAAGGCGGCCCCAGCTTTTGCTGGGGCGACGTCTCCTGTCGGAAAGTCAACCGCCCAGCGTCGCCTTCAAAAACCAGATCCGCTTCTCGGCATCGTCGGCCCAGCCGTCGACGAGTCCGCTCGTCGCGATGTCTCCCGCGGCTTCGGCGGCGTCCTTCGTTTCCTTGAGCTGTGCGAGCAGCGTTTCATTGTCGGCGGCGAGGTTGGCGATCATCGCGTCGGCGCCGACCCCGGCCTTGTCGTCGTCCTTGATCGACTGGTGCCGGCCGATATCGCCGATCGAGCGCAGCGTCGGCGCGCCGATCTTGCGCACGCGTTCGGCGATCGGGTCGATCGTCGCCAATATCTGCGCTGCCTGTTCGTCGAACAGCAGGTGCAGGTCGCGAAAGCGCGGCCCCTCGACATGCCAGTGATAATTCTTGGTCTTGAGATAGAGGGCGAGGCTGTCGGCGAGCAGCGCGTTGAGCGCGTCGGCAACCGCGGGCTTGTTCTGAGAGCTTTTCTTGTCGGGCATGGCATTTCCTTTCGTCGATCCGGATATAGGCCGGATGCTGATCGAACGCCCATGAAGCCTCTTGGTCGCCATTATCGAAAAAATCGATGACTGCGCCCCTTTTCTGCAATTTCCCTTATAAGCCGAACGCGGTCAGCCCGCTCCGGATTCCCCACAGGAGCAGGATCCCCGCGCTCGTCCAGCGCAGCACGCGCGCCGCGGGCCACGCCGCGAGCTCGGGGCCGAAGGCGAGGAAAGGCAGCGCCGCAAAGACCCAGCCGATCGTCCCGCCCGCCGCCGCCCACAGCCCGGCGCCGCTCGTCGCGGCCAGCGCGCCGATCAGGAAATGGCTGCGGTCGCCGATCTGGACGAGCAGCATCCGCGCCGCGAGCAGCGGCAGCGGCGCCGCGACCGCCGGTTCGTCGGCCGGCATCAGCCGCCCGTGCCACAGCAGCGCCGCCGCCGCGGTCACCAGCGCGAAGGCGACGAGCAGCGCGACGATCCCCTGCCCGATCATCCGGTTGGCGATCGTCCCCAGAAGCGCGGCGACCAGCGCATTGACCACGAAGCTGCCGAGCGCGACCGCGACCACCGCGCGCCGGTCTGCCCGCGTGCCGAGCAGCCGCGCCAGAAAGCCTCCGCTGCGCCCGTCGGCATTGGCGAGCAGCACCGCCACCAACGTCACCATGATCGCATCCATCGGGCCGGCTCTTCTACCCCAGCCGCATCGCGACCGACGCGAGCCAAGCCTCCTGCATCGCGGCGGGCAGCGGGCCCTGCGGCGCGTCGGCGGCGTCGCTCATCGCGTCGAGATAGGTGCGGGTCGCGGCGCGATAGCCTCCGTTGGCGACGGCCGATTCGAGCCGGCTCGCCAGCATCTCGACCGCGGCGAAGCCATGGTCGCGCGCGAGGCAGCGGATTTCGTCGATCCCCTGGACGATCTGCGTCAGCGCCGCGTGCGGCAGCGCCCCGGCGAGCGCGTCGATGCGCCCGGCGATGCGGCGGCGTATCTCCTGGGACGGGTCATGGCTGTTCGGCATCCGGCACCCCCTGTCAGGGCTGCGAGAATGCGCGCTTTTGGTTAACAGGCGGTTAGGGCCTTGAACGCCGCTGCCAGGATCGGGACCTGGTAATTCCGACCGCCCCATTCCTCTTGCGTCAAGTGAATGGGTCCCGGCCCTAGCGGTGACCCATCGGGGTGCCGAGCCGCTGCTTGCACCGGTACATGTCCTGATCGGCGGCGGCGAGGATGTCCGATTCGGTCATGCCCTTCGCCAACATCGCGACCCCGAAGCAGGCCGACAGGGGAATCGCCTGCCCGTCATAGACGACCGGCGCCGCGCCCAGCACCTCGCACAGGCGCGTGACCTGCGCCCGCGCGCCGTCCTCGCTCGACTGGTCGAGGATCAGCCCGAACTCGTCGCCGCCGATCCGCGCCGCGACGTCGCCGGTGCGGATCGAGGCGAGCAGCCGGTTGGCGAATTCGAGCAACGCGAAATCGCCCGCCGCATGGCCGAAGCTGTCGTTGATATATTTGAGCTGGTTGAGATCGGCGAAGACGATCGCCGCGCTCTCGGCATGGCGCTCGAAGCGCGCGATGCGCTGGTGGATCGCGGTCAGGAAATAGCGGCGGTTGAACAGCGGGGTCAGCGTGTCGCGCTCCGACACGCGCTCGAGCTCGGCGACCGCGATCTTGAGCACGCGATTCTCGCGGCGCAGCGCATCGCGTTCGCGGCGCAACGCGCGAAGCTGATCCTCGATCGGTTCGATGGGCGCAAAGCCGATCTGATCGACCGCGATCCGTGCCCCCCCGATGCTGTCCATTCGACGTCCCCGATGCGTACCCAAAGCGCCGCCGGCCCGACGCCGGCGATCTGTGTGGCGGCCGACGATAACCACGACTCCATACCAATCCGTAAACGCTCGGCGAATCAGGCGGCTTCCATCCGGGCGAAACAGGCTTTAGGGGGACGATCACGGTGGGGAATCACCGGACAGGAGGGTTTGCGAATGGGCGACGGCGCGCCGCAGGTGGGCGTGATCATGGGCAGCCAGTCGGACTGGCCGACGATGGCGCACGCGGTCCAGATCCTCGAACAGTTCGGCATCGCGCACGAGGTGCGGATCGTCTCGGCCCATCGCACCCCCGACCGACTGGTCGACTATGCGAAAAGCGCGGCCGGGCGCGGGCTGCGGGCGATCATCGCGGGCGCGGGCGGCGCCGCGCACTTGCCCGGCATGGTCGCATCGATGACGCGGGTTCCCGTGCTCGGCGTGCCCGTCCAGTCGGCGGCGCTCGGCGGCATGGACAGCCTGCTTTCGATCGTCCAGATGCCCGGCGGCGTCCCCGTCGCGACCTTCGCGATCGGCAAGGCAGGCGCGACCAATGCCGGCCTGTTCGCCGCCGCGCTGCTCGCGGGACATGACACCGAATTGGCGCAGAAACTCGACGCCTGGCGCGCCGCGCAGACCGACGGCGTCGCCCCCATCCCCGTTCGCGAGGGCTGACCGTTTGCTCGCTCCGGGATCGACCATCGGCATTTTGGGCGGCGGCCAGCTCGGCCGGATGCTCGCCGTCGCGGCGGCGCAGCTCGGCTATCGCACGCATGTCTATGCCCCCGACCGCGAAAGCGTCGCGGCGCAGGTCGCCGCGCAGCACAGCCAGGCGGCCTGGGACGACGAACCGCGCCTCGCCGCCTTCGCCGCGGCGTGCGACGTCGTCACCCTGGAATTCGAGAATGTGCCGGTCGACACGCTGCGCTTCCTGTCGGGGCATGTCGCGGTGCGCCCCGGTGCCGCGGCGCTCGAGGTCGCGCAGGACCGCCTCGCCGAGAAACGCTTCGTCGCCGGTCTCGGCGGCCGCACAGCGCCCTTCGCCGCCGTCCCCGACCGCGCCGCCCTCGACGCCGCGCTCGCCGGCATCGGGGCGCCCGCGATCCTCAAGACCGTGCGCATGGGCTATGACGGCAAGGGCCAGGCGCGCCTGGCCGCCGCGTCCGACGCCGATGCGGCGTGGGACGCGATCGGCCGCCACCCCGCGATCCTCGAAGGCTTCGTCGCCTTCGACCATGAATTTTCGGTGATCCTCGTGCGCGGGACGGACGGCGAGGCGCGCGTCTGGGATTCGCCGCTCAACGTCCATCAGGACGGCATCCTCGCCGCCTCGACCCTGCCGCCGCCGCCCATCGTTCGCGATCAGCAGGCGGAGGCGCGCGCGATGATGGAGCGGATCGCCGAGGCGCTCGACTATGTCGGCGTGCTGACCGGCGAATTCTTCGCCACCGCCGACGGCCCGGTATTCAACGAAATGGCGCCGCGCGTCCACAACAGCGGCCACTGGACGATCGAGGGCGCCGTGACCAGCCAGTTCGAAAATCACATCCGCGCCGTCGCCGGCCTGCCGCTCGGCGACACCGCCGCGCCGCGGCTCCCCGTCACCATGCGCAACCTGATCGGCCGCGACATCGACGGCGTGCCCGCGCTGCTCGCCGACGGCGCCTGCCACCTCCATCATTATGGCAAGGCAGAGGTGCGCGCCGGCCGCAAGCTCGGCCACGCCACCTGGGTCGGGACCGAGCCCGCATGAACCGCCCGGAGATCACGCTGATCCTCGCCCGCGCCGCCAACGGCGTCATCGGCGCCGACGGCAGGATGCCGTGGCACCTGCCCGCCGACCTGCGCCGTTTCAAGCAGCTCACCATGGGCCGCCCGATGATCATGGGGCGCCGGACCTTCGACAGCCTGCCGGCGCTGCTCGAAGGGCGTCGCCACATCGTCCTGACCCGCGACCCCGACTGGCAGGACGAACAGGCCGAGCCCGCACACAGCGTCGAAGAGGCGCTGCGCCTCGCCAATGCGCCACAGGCGATGGTCATCGGGGGCGCCGAAATCTACCGCCTCTTCCTTCCCTTCGCCGACCGCATCGAACTGACCGAGGTCGCGCTCGAACCCAGCGGCGACACGGTCATCGCCGCGCCCGACCCCGCCGAGTGGCGTGAGATCGCGCGCGAGGACCATCCGGCGGACGAGGCCGGCCGCCCCGCCTACAGCTTCGTCACCTTCGCCCGCAGAACCGACAGGGAGACACGCTGATGCGTCGCTGGATTCTCGCCATCCTCGTCCTGCTGATCGCGCTTGCCGCCGCCTTCTTCCTGCTCGCGCCCGGCATGATCGAGCGCGGGACCAACAAGATCGACGGCAAGCCGCTGCTCGTCGTCAGCGACCATGCGAAGGCGCTGCACAAGACGCTGACCATCGTCGACCTCCACAGCGACAGCTTGCTGTGGAGCCGCAATTTCCTCGACCGCGGAACCCGCGGCCACATGGACCTGCCGCGCCTCGAGGACGGCAATGTCGCGCTCCAGATATTGTCGAGCACGACCAAGTCGCCCAAGGGACAGAATTACGATTCGAACAGCGGCGACACCGACAATATCACCGCCCTCGTCATCGCCCAGCTCCAGCCGGTGCGGACGTGGAATTCGCTGCTCGAGCGTTCGCTCTGGCACGCCGAAAAGCTGCACCGAGCCGCCGGGGCATCGGACGGCCAGTTCCGCGCGGTCGCCAATCCGGTCGACCTCGATGCCCTGCTCGCGGCGCGGCGCGGCGGCAAGGCCGTGCCGGTCGGCGCGATGCTGAGCGTCGAGGGACTGCACGACCTCGAAGGCAATATCGACAATCTGGACAAGCTGTACGCCGCCGGATTCCGCATGGCGGGCATCACCCATTTCTTCGACAATGAATTTGCCGGGTCGATGCACGGCTTGAAAAAGGGCGGCCTCACCCCGCTGGGCCGCGAGGTCGTGCGGCGCATGGAGGCAAAGGGCATGATCGTCGATGTCGCCCATTGCAGCCACGCCTGCGTCGCCGACATATTGAAGATGGCCCGCCGCCCGGTGGTCTCCAGCCACGGCGGGGTGCAGGCGACGTGCAAGGTCAACCGCAACCTCACCGACGCCGAAATCCGCGGGGTCGCCGCGACCGGCGGCCTGGTCGGCATCGGCTATTGGGACGCCGCGGTCTGCGACACCGCGCCCGCGAGCATCGCGAAGGCGATGAAGCATGTCCGCGACCTCGTCGGCATCGACCATGTCGCGCTCGGCAGCGACTATGACGGCGCGACGACGGTGCGCTTCGACACCGCGCATCTGGCGCAGGTGACGCAGGCGCTGATCGACGCCGGCTTCACCGACGACGAGATCCGCGCCGCGATGGGCGGCAACGCGATCCGCGTCCTGCGCGCGGGACTCGTGCCGATGAAGGCGACTGTCCCATGACGCCATCCTTCCCATCCGTTCGTGCTGAGCTTGTCGAAGCACCGTCCTTCTTCTTTCTCCCGTTGAAGACAAGGGCAGCCCTTCGACAAGCTCAGGGCGAACGGAAAAGAGGGCGACCATGATCCGCCTCGACGGCCACGACCGCATCGCCGAACCCCTGCGCGGCGGCGTCATCGCGCTCGGCAATTTCGATGGCTTCCACGCCGGGCATCAGGCGGTGGTCGGCCGCGCGGTCCATCATGCCAAGGACGATGCGCGGCCGTGCATCGTCGCGACCTTCGACCCGCACCCGGTGCGC
>Ga0180219_1000363_pt1 | contig 39933 bp, 49 predicted proteins | sample eDN3rd30CBELigMG_FD_151338 | JGI IMG/M metagenome (GOLD analysis project Ga0180219, IMG submission 151338) | Enriched Miracle-Growth compost microbial communities from Emeryville, California, USA - eDNA 3rd pass 30_C BE-Lig MG (version 2)... ... | reverse complement strand
AGGCCAGGAAGCCGGCCAGCGCCGCCAGGTAATGGTTGACCGTCGTCAGCTGTCGGCCGGCCAGCAGGTCGACGCGCAGGCGCTGGATGTCTTCCGAGAGAAGGATGCTGGCATACCGTTCCGGCCCAAGCAGGTCGATGCAGATATCCAGGGCCAGGCCGTAGCGGCGCTCGGTCTCATGGGTAATGTCGACCGCCTTGAGTGGCTTGTAGCGGGCGACCAGCACCTTGAGGCGCTCATCGCGAGTCCGGCTGACGTTCTTGGCATGCTTCGAGTCAGGGAAGTGCTTGGCGTAATCGAAGGTTCCCTGGCCAATATCGTGGAGGACTGCCTCCCGTTTCCTGACGGCGAACTTGACGTTGGCCTTGGTCACCGGCAGGGCCAGGGTTTCGCGGTAGCGATTTAGGCGCCAGGTGAACGAGATACGCAGGGACTTCCCGTGAATCTCGACGCCCTCCGGCATCTCCATCTTCTCTTTCACGCCGCGTCCTGTGGGGCGCTCTCCACCCATCTGTCGACCTCCTCGATATTGATGAATACCCGGCCATCGTGACCTTTTCGCCAGATGCGGCCCTGAGCCCAGGTGCCGTTCTTGACCTTGTGGCGAATCGCGTCCTCGGAGTAGCCGGTCAGCTCCGCAGCGCGCTTGATCAATACCCATCGTGGAAGGCTCATTTGCGTCGACCTCCTCGCCGTGGCTTCCGGCCGCCGTGGGCGCAGGCGGTCCAGCCGAACTGAATGCAGGTGTTGCCGTTCTCCGCTGCCAGGTCGTCGATGCGCTCGCCAATGGCGGGCACCAGGTCGGCGGCCGTGCAGCCGGGAACGGTGATGCTGTGTGTCGTCTTCTCGCCATTCGGGGCGATCATCCAGACGCTTGCGGACCAGGTGACCGGCCGCCGGGGCTGGGTGCCGCGCACGGTAGCGCGGCGGTCCTCTCCGGGGGCTTGGTTGGTCATGAAACTGATGGTGCAGCTCATGGCGGCGGCCTACGGCAGCGCCGCCAGAGCGGCCTTGAACTTGCGCACGGCCTCGACGTCGGCCGCCAGGCGTTCGCGGTGTTGCTCTGCGGCCAGGGCGGCTTCCTCCAGGCGGCCAGCCAGGGCCTTGAGGCTGGCGGCCACCTGGTCGGCCAGGCTGGTGAGTTCGCTCGCCAGGGTGGCGAACAGTTCGATGGGATCGTGGTCAGCCGGTGCCGGCTGGCCGGTGACTGGGCACTGTTCTTTGGCCATGGGCGGCTCCTTATCCTTCTGGTTCGCGGCTGATGTGCGGGTGTCGACGCGCCGGAAGCGGCCATGGCTGGTCTCTTTGATGAGGCCGGCTTCCTTGAGAGTGCGCAGGCAGCCACGCAGGACGTGCATGTCGATGTTGCTCCGCGCCTGGGCGCGGAGCGTGGTCTGGATCTGGATCGGTTCCCAGGCGTCCTGAATCGGGACCTGTTCGAAAACCTTGCGGGCGACGTTGGGTAGGCCCTGGAGCAGGGCGGCCTGTTTGCTGGGCGTCATGGGTGGCACCCCCACAGCACGGCGACGAAGGCGGGGGCCAGTGGGACTGCGATGATTGCGCCCGCCGCGGCTAGGCCGAGCAGGACGATGCCGGCGCCGATGAGCATCGCGCTACGCATGGCTATCTCCTTGGCGATCTCGCTTCGCGCTGACGATCTCGCCCGTGCGGCGCATCTCGATTTCGACGGCGCCGAGCTGAACTGCCAGGGCGCGCTTGCTCATGCACACGTCGAAGTGGCTCTTGGGAGTACCGGGGTATTGGTGCCAGCGGCGGGCTACGCCGATCTTATCGGCCATGGCCAGCAGCTCGTCCTCGGTATCGGCCAGCATGTGGCACATCTTCATGCGCCGGTACTTGCCCATTTCGGTCTGGTGCATGTCGTCGACGTAGACGGCCATCACTCACCTCCCTGCGCCGGTGCGGCGGCTATCAATGCCAGCAGGTCGGCCTTCACCTCGCACCAGGTCACGTCCTCAGGGCCGAAGCCTCGTGCGCTCCAGTCCTTGAATCGACGGTAGAGCGCGGTGACGATGGCGTCAGCGTTGGGATGATCTGGCACCAGCGCATATCCCGCAGGCGCCTGCCCAGCCTGGGCGACCGGGGAGTCGTAGAGCGGTCCCTCTGGCACAGCGTCCAGCAGGTCTTCGAAGTGGCGCGCCAGCCTTTCAACGTCTGTCGCGCATTTGAAATCGATATAGCCACCGCTCCAGCCGTAGCTATCAACCCAGCTCGGCTTGGTATAGACCGGCTCCCGCTTCCCCAGCGCCGCGAGCGCGGCCAGGACGGTGTCCCGCTCCTGCTCTGCTTTCAGGCGCAGCTCATGCGCAGAGGGACCATCTGAAAACGCTACAGTCACGACAACAGGGCGCGCGCCGGTGCGGCCGGCGATGTGGATGTCGAATTGGAATTCCTGGTAGTGCTCGGCGCCTGACTTGATCAGCTGTTCTACTGCGGCTTCGGCGATGGTCTGTGCAGGAATGTGAGACTCCTGATCTGGGGGGGATGCCACCTGTTCGGCCGCCGCTATGTGGGCGCTCATACGCTGGAAGTGCTCGTCGACCGTCATCAGTGCCAAGTCTTCCGGGCTCTGCCTCTGTTCCGCGTATCCACGAGGCTTCCCTTCGATGATTCGGAGGAAGCCATGCACGGTAGGATGGGGGGTGGTAGTCATGCTGCCTCTCTCCTGTACAGGTCGATCAGGTCCGCAGCGTTGGCGGCGATCAGGTCTTCCGATTCGCAGGGGCTAACGCTGTTGCCGATCAGGCGGATCTGGTCCGTGGTGTTGACGGGTTTGCGCACCAGCTCGCCGGTGGCTTTGTCCTCGAACCACCCCCAGTCGGTGATGTAGTCCGGGTCGAAGCCCTGGGCGATCTTCAGCTCCATCGGTTTGAGCATGCGGAGGGTGAAGTCCACCAGGACGTAGTCGCCGAGCAGCACCATGTCGACCAACTGGGGGAAGTGCTCCGGCAGGTGCTTGTGCAGGAATGCTGCGCATTTCCGGGCCTTCTCCAGCAGCTCAGGCGGCAGGATCGATGCCGGCACCTTGACCACGGTGACTAGCGCCATGCGGTCCTTGGTCGGCACGGTGTGCATGGGCTCTGTCAGGCTCTGCCACTGGCCGCCGGTGCTGTAGAACTTCACCAGGTAGGCGGTAGCCAGGCGCTGGTTGGAACCGGCCTGGGTGATGGTGCTGAGAGGGGTATCGGCAGCCCGGCCGGAGCCGGTGTAGAAGCCCCCGTTGGCCTGCTCGAAATGGCAGGCGGCGACAGCGCGGTGATTGGCCGGCAGCAAGGTACCCATCGGCTGAGTGACTGCTTGGGGTTTGCCGCTGAAGCTCGGGCCGCCCGCGCCAACCATCATCGCCGTGACCAATGCCTGTTCGCCCCGGTTGGCGCCGGTAATGGTCCGCGTGGCCTCGGTCACCGGGTACCCAGCCCGGTCGCCATGGTGGGTGAGGTGTGTCAGGTGCGCAGCCGACAGGGCGAAGTGCCCGCCCTTCACCTGGGCGACCTGGGTGCGCAGCGGTTCGGTGACGCTGAAGGTGCGCTGGTTGCTCGCGTTGGCGAACTCGGTGAGATTGGCTGCAGCGAGATGGTTCTCGTCCATCGGGACCAGGAACGGCTTGTCCGCCATCACGGTGTGGCGCCAGAACCCCTTGGCCACCCGCCGGCAGGTGTTGTCGACGTGCGGGCGAGGGCGGTCGATCATGCTCTTGCCCAGGTCGCTCCAGTCGATGCATTCGGCTGCAGACCTCCAAGGCAGTTGGTCGCCCTTCGGCTTCTCGTGGCGCTTCGGCTTGGGCCAGATGATCGGGCGACCGTCGGTGCGGCCGATCATGAACAGGCGCTTGCGGATGGTCGGGGCGCCGGCGTTGGCGGCCCGGCGCTCGCGCCATTCCACGTTGCAGCCCAGGCCTCGCACCAGGTCATGTATCGGCACCCACAGACCGATGGCGTCGAGGATCTCCGCCATGTCCGGGTGCTCTGCCGGCAAGCCGGTGGTCAGGCACGCGACGAAGGCCTGGAAGGTGCGCCCTTCCTCGGCCTTGATCGGCCGGCCTTCGTCGTCCAGCGGCCCCCACTTCTGGAACTCCTCGACGTTCTCCAGGAAGAACATCCGCGGCCGCGTAGCGTGTACCCAGCGCACTACCACCCAGGCGAGCGAGCGCACGCGCTTGCTGCGGGGCGCGCCGCCCTTGGCCTTGCTGAAATGCCGGCAGTCGGGGGACGCCCATAGGATCCCTACCGGCTGTCCTCCAGTGGCTTCCAGCGGATCCACTTCGAAGACGTCAGTGATGTAGTGGCGGGTGCTGGGGTGGTTCGCCCGGTGCACGGCGATAGCGATGGGGCTGTGGTTGATGGCGATGTCGGGATCGCGGTAGACGCGGGCGCCGCCGCTGCTCGCGCCGCCGGCGCCGGCGAACAGGTCAACGTACAGCTCGCGGTTGAACGGGAGCGCCTGCTGTTGGGAGTTGGTGGTGTTGATTTTGCGGAGGGACGTCATGCGGCCCCCTTGAACGTCTTGCGCAGGGTGGCGGCCACAGCCCGGCCGCGGCGCTGCACGATCCTGGCGAGTTGCCGGCGGTCGTTATGGCTGTGGCTGGCCTGGCCCAGCAGCCCGAAGTAGCTGTTGGCGGTTTCGCGCAGTTGCTCGGGCGGGGCGCTGGCTGTACGCCTCAGGGCGGTTTCTACCGTGTGGGGGCGAGTGACGCGCCGGTGCGGCAGGATCACCTGGCCGACGAAGTCGATGCCCCGGGCAACGGGTTGGCGCACGGTCTTCGAGGGGTTGAGTCGAGCGTGCAGCTTGTCGGCCAGGAAGGTCTCGATCTGGTCGTGCCAGATGTTCAACTGCTTGGCCGACTCGTGCAGCAGGACGAAATCGTCGACGTAGCGGATGTAGTGCTTCACCCGCAGTTGGTGCTTCACGAACTGGTCCAGCGCATCGAGGTAGATGTTGGCGAAAAATTGCGAGGACAGGTTGCCGATGGGCAGGCCCAGGTGGGCCGGCTGGGCCGTCAGGCGCTTGTGCTGCGGTACGCGGTTCAGCAGGCGGGCTGAGCTGCGGGTTTCGTAGTTGGTCCGGGGATCGTGCCAGAGGATCTGCAGCGCGAGCGCGCGCCAGCTGGGCTCGGTGATCCGTGCCACCAACTGCTGCTCCAGCACCCGCTTGTCGAGGCTGACGAAGAAGTTCGCCAGGTCGCACTTCAGGTAAGCGGCTGGGCGTTGCCAGTTGCGGGTGATGCTGCGCGCCTTCTTCTCCAGGCGTTGCGCGCCGTAGAGGGTGCCGCGGCCCTTGATGCAGGCGCAACTGTCAGCGATGAAGGTCCGCTCGATGCCTGGGCCGATGTGGTTGTACAGGAGGTGATGGACAATCCGGTCAGGGAAGGTGGCGGCCCATACCTCGCGGGGCTTCGGGTGGGTGACGACGAAGCAAATGGAGGCGCCGGGTTGGTAGGCGCCGGTGTTCAGCTCGTGGTGGAGTTGCATGATGTTGCGCTCCAGGTTGAACTCGAATGCAAGCGCCGACTTGCTGTTGCGCTTGCTGCGCCGGCAGTCGTAATAGGCCTGCATGAGTGCCTCGATAGAAAATCCAGCATGGCCGCCGGTGATACCGTTCGATGCTGCGGACGGCGAAAGCGGGCCGGGCGTTGTCCTTGTGGTCGTTGTTCTGGTTGCCATCGTCGAAGTTCTGGATCCACGCGTTGTTCGGGCCGTTCTGCGCCAGGTCGTGCTATCTACGTCGCGCTGCCGAAGGCCGGGGCCGATCAGCGGCGAGACTGCGCGGGGCCTGCCGGGACGATGCCCGGCGGTTCCCCTGGTGCGCTTGGCGGTGGCCTTGTGGGCCAGCGGCACGACCAGAATCAAAATCGCTCTGGTGTGAGGGCCGTAGCGCTCACACGGCTGGCGATGCGGCGGCATTTCGTTTCCACCCCGTGGCCTGCCGGCCTATGTCGTCGGTGATCTGAATGGCTCGGCCGTGCTGGGCTCCGGTGAGCAGACCGAGGTCGACCGAGAGGCGCAGCATCAGCTCGACGACCTGGATGCGCTCCAGGATCTGCTGGATGTGGGCTGCTCGTTCCTGGCCGCCGGCCGTGTTGGCGCGGAAGACCAGGATCGACACGTCGATGCACTCGTTGAGCACCTTTTCTCCGAGGGTGCGCTTGAAGTCGCGGCGCCAGTTCTTGGAGAAGTCGGCCACAAGCCGGGCCAGTTCTCCGGCGCGCTTGTAGATCGGCAGGTGTTGGGCGATGGCCATGCTGGAAAACTCGTTACCGCGCGCTGCGCGCGCGGTCGGTCAGAGCGTTAAGGGGTGAAGGGATGAGGATTCTGCGGACGGCGAAAGCGGGCCGGGCGCCGTCCTTGCGGCCGTAGTGCTGGTCGCCATCGTCGAAGTACTGGATCCACGCGTAGCCCGGGCCGTCCTGCGTGCTGGTCAGCCACCAGCCCTTGTCCTCGAACTGCTCGGGGATGTTCGCCCAGCACAGGTAGGCCTCTGCGCGGGCCGGCAGGTAGAGGTCGGCATGCCCCTCGGCCTGCTGCTCGGCGGCCCAGCGGGCGGCGGGGTGGTCGATGTCGTGGGCCATCAGCGCCCGGGTGTTGGCCAGGCCATCGCGGATGTGGTCGGCGCCGGAGATGCGATAGCCGCTGCCGCCGAAGGTGATCGAGGCGATCTGTGCGTGCTTCGGTGCGATCAGGTGGTAGTCCGGCTCGCCGTTCTCGCCGCGCATCACGCCGACGTAGGTGCCGCCCTGGCCGTGCCAATGCTGGCCAATGGCGGGCGGTATCAGGTACTGGTCCAGGCTGATCAGCTCACCGGCAATGCCGGCGAACGGTACCAGGCCGGTTTCTTGCTCCAGCACCTGGCGGGCGAGCTGCGCGTTGGTGGTGCTGAGCGTGGTATTGCCGACCGCGAGATTGATTTCGTGCTGCATGGTTCAGGCCTCAAAAATTGGTACCGACCGCGCGCTGCGCGCGCGGCAGGGAAGCGAAGTGGTCAAGGGGTGACTTTGATTCTGCGGACGGCGAAAGCGGGCCGGGCGGTGTCCTTGAGGACGCCGCCCTGGGTGCCACCGTCGAAGTACTGGATCCACGCGTCGAACGGGCCGAGCTGCGTGCTGGACCAGTAGCCTCTGCCCTCCAGGGCTTCCTCTCCGCCTTCCTGGAAGAGCGCGATGGGGCTCTGCGCCGGCGATTCCTCGGTGTACGGGTAGCCCGGCGGGAGGCTGCTGGGATTGTCCCCGTCGCGGAAGCTGCACCAGTTCTCCTGTGCGGTGGGCTTGCAGACGCGGTAGACCAGTTCGTTCTCGTCGCGGGCGCCCAGGTACCAGTCTTCGTGGCCGTCAATCGTCAAGCTGAGCGCCCAGGCGCCCAGTTCGCAGCCGGCCTCAGCCATGGCGCGGGTGTTCGCCAGGCCGTTACTGAAGCTGTTGGCGCCGGGGATCAGGATGCCGGCCTCGCCCCAGCGGGTGGGGGCATGGAAGCCCAGGGCCTTCGGGGCACGGATCAGGGCGAAACGTTCGCCCTCGTCCTGGAACTGGCCTACGTAGAAGCCGCCGCCGAACGGGGTGCCGAGGACGGTGGGGATTGCGGTGATGGTCAGAGCGTTCATGTTCGTCGTCCTCAGGCGTTGGCGGCGCGGTGGGTGATGGAGAGCAGGTCCATCAGGCGGTGGTGGTAGAAGGTCCGGGCTTCCTCGATGGTCCAGGTCATGCCGCGGCCTCCAACTGTTCCTGCGCCATGGCATAGTCGATGGCGGCGCGGAAGGTCTCGGTGCCCTGGAAGGTCTGGCCGACGGTGAAGAACAGGCTGAAGGTGCCGTAGTCGGCGCCGCCGCTGGCGGTCTCTTCCAGCCAGTCGAGGCGGGCGGTGTCGGGCAGAGGTGGTGCCGGTTCTGCTGCGGCCTCGATGGCCTGGCGAATGCGCTCGGCCAGGGCCTTGGCGCTGTCCGCTGCCTTGAGCGCCCAGGCGCGGTGCTCGTTGGCGCCGACGCGTTCTGCCATGACGGCGGTGACCTTCAGTTGGCCGCTGATCTTCATCAGCTCGACGGCGTCCTCGGCGGTGAAGGGGTTCACGCGGCGGGCATAGGCGGCGACGAGTTCGTCGGCGGCCCGGACGAGCGCTTCCGCCTTCGCATAGTGCTCGGCATCGGCCAGGCGCATGCGCGAGCGGAGCAGGTCCAGGTCCTCGTGCAGGGCGTTGATGTGCTTCTGGTGGTGGCGCTCGGCATCGGCATGGCCGAGGTCGTAGCCCTTGGCGTACTCGCTGCGTGCGGTGCGCCAGGCGACCAGCAGGGTGACGCCGAGGCCCAGTGCCAGGGCGGCGACGATCAGGTAGAGAATGGTCTGTTGCATGTGCTGTGTCCTCGTAGGGCCCGCCGCCGGTGTAGAGCCCGGCGGCGGGGTGCTGCGTGGTAGGGGTTACTCGCCGACCTTGAAGGTGCCGATGGTCAGGTCGGTGGAGGTGATGTCGCTGCCCAGCAGGTCCTTGAACTCCTGCGCGATCTCCTCGCGCACCTGCTGCTCGGCCACCCAGCGCAGCTTGATCACCGGCTTGGCCTCGCCGGTCAGCACCGACAGGCGCAGGACGAAGTTGCGCTGCGACAGGTCGTCGTAGGGCGGGCAGGTGAAGATCAACGAACCGGGCAGGGTGTCCTGGCTGGCGGCCTCGACCTGGTCCATGGCGCTGCGCGAGGCGTTGAGGTTGCCCTCGACGGAGGTACGCTCGGAGCTGGCCTTGATGGTGATGTTGCGGACGGCGGCGATGGCCTGGACCAGGTTCATGTCCTCGTCGTCCGGGGTGACCGCCTTCAGGAAGTCGCGCCAGTCCTCCATCCACTCGGCCAGGTCCTTCTGCGACAGGCGCTCGCCGGCGATGCGCTGCAGCGCGGCGTAGGCTGCGGTCGGTTGCATCGCCAGGGTGGCAGTGTCATCGCCATGGCCGGCCAGGTCGGTGTCGCCCAGGTTGAAGATCACGCGGCAGGACATGTTGTCCTTGTCGACGAACCCGCGAGTCTGGGCATCGGCACGGCCGTTCACGTAGGTGACGAAGTCCGCGAACGAGGAGGTGGTCAGGGCGCCGCGGAAGCGGTTGCGGTGCGTTTCCAGGCGTTCCAGGCTCTGGAGCTTGAAGCCTTCCGGTACGACGGCCATGGCGCCGGCCGAGCCGGTGATGCGGGTGCCGGCGGCAGCGATGGCGTTGGCGAGGACCAGTTGCAGTGCTTCTTTCATGTGCTGTGTTCCTTGATGCAGTAGAGGTTGCGGTTGATGGACGGGTTAAACGTCCTGGGGTACGACCGGCGCCTGCTGGCGGTTGAACAACTGCTCGGTCGGGTTGGTCTGGAACAGCTCCAGGCCGTTCGGGGTGACGTACATCGGGGTATCCAGCGAGGTGTCCTCGCTGCGGCTGCCACGCTTGGTGGGTACCTTGTAGTCGAGCTTGTGGTTCACCTTGACCTGGTTCGATTCGCCGATCTGGCTGAACTCCAGGGTGATGACCACCTTGCCTTTCTTGCCGAAGTCGACCACGCCGGCGCCCACGTCGGAGAGGGCGGTGCCGATCTGGTTGGCGAAGACGCCCGCATTCAGCGAGCTGAAGAAGTCGTTCACGTCGGTCTTTTTCATGTGCTGTGCCTCGTTGTGGTGGTTGGTGTTTCCCCAGGGCGCTCTCGTTGAAAGCGCCCTGGGGAGGGCCCGTCGCCAGGCCCTCCTGACTCACTTACGCCGCCGTATGTGAGCGAATCGAAGCTCGGCCGGGGTGTGTCCGGCCTGCTCGTTGCGTTGTCGGTTACATGGCTGCCACCCCTCCTTGTCGTTCCACCCGGTTGCGCCGGGGCGCTGTCGTTCAGGCCGCCTTGATGCCCTTGGCGTCGAGGAACTCGGCCAGGTCCGTCAGGTACACCAGCGGTTCCTCCAGCCGAGACGTGGTCAACTTGCGGGTGACCAGGGCCACCTCGCCGCTCTTGATCAGCGCCCGCAGGCGCTTGTCGGTCTTCAGGTGCGGGAAGTAGGCCAGGCGCACCTGGGTGAGGCTGAGCGTTGCGGTCCCCCACTGCTGGTAGAGCTGTTCCAGGGTGGTCATCGAGCCTCCCCGCACCCCGCCGGCAGGCGGGCCGACACCAGGGCGACGAGGCCCTCCACGGTCTTGCCGGCGCCGCGGGCGGCGATGTTGCCGGCCTCGTCGGTGACCACGGCGCCGAAGGGGCGCACCGCGTCGGTGGTCAGCGTCACGTGCGGCAGCCAGCCGCGCGGGGTGATGGCGACCAGCGCCGCGTAGAGCAGGCCCAGCTGGGCGGCTTCCTGGGGCAGGGCACCCAGGCGGTCGATGCACTCTCCCGCGGCGGCCTGCAGAACGTCGGCCGGGTAGGCGGTCGGCGCCGCGAAGTGCATGCCGACCAGCTTGAGCGTGCCGACGGCATCGGCGATGGGGTTCGGAGTCGGAGTCATGCCACGTCGTCCTTGTGCTGGGTGACGGTGATGGACACGCCCAGGCGCTTGGCCAGGTAGGCAATGCCGGCTTCGGTGACCATCACCACGCTGTAGTGGGTGTAGCGGCCCAGGCGCTCGTTCCAGCGGGAGCGCGGATCCATGAACAGGTGGCCCTGGCCGATGTGCTTGGCCGCCAGGGTGCCGTCCCGGTTCAGGTCCTTGTGCTCCCGCAGGTGGTCGCGCAGGGCCCGTTCGCTGACGCCCAGGGCGGCAGCTGCATGGCGGATATCCCGGTTCATGGTGTTTGCCCTCAGCTATCGAGCAGCTTGGCGAGCCAGTGCAGGGCCTCGTAGGGTGCGCGGCGGCTAATGGCAACGAGGCAGGCGCCCATCGGGTAGCTCTCGTGAGCGGCGATGCGAAACACTGGCATCGCGGTGCTCGGCGGGGCTTCTAGGATGAGGCCGTCTCGGTCGGGGCGGTCCAGCTCGCGGCGCAGGTACCACTCTGCCTTCAGCAGGTCCTCGCGGCCGTTCTTGGCGCGATGGCGGAACACATACTTGAAGGCGTTGCCCAGGTTGAACGGCAACTGTTCGGTGACCTCGATGCACTCGATGCCCGAGGGGTGGCCGTTATAGTGCGGCGGGTGATTGACCATATCGGTGGCTTCGCCGGAATGGTCCTCATCGGAGGCCGCCTGGATGGCGTTCCAGTGCTCGGCCGCGGCGCCGGAGGTCTCGAAGCCCAGGTGCTCCTGACAGTCGCTGTGGCGGCATTTGACGCCGTGGAGGAAGTGCGTTCCCGGGCCTTCGGCGCAGTAGTCGAAGCCGATGGCCGCGCCCTGGCACTTCCTGCAGCGCAGCAGAACATGCCTGGTTGCGGGCGGTGACGCGGCGGTCTCCAGCGTGCCGTTGGCGATGGCTTCGATGAAGTCGGCCAAGTGCCTGGCGTTGGCGCGGTCACCGGCCTGCATCGTCAGGGTGTTGGTCGTGTGGCCGATAACGACCACGGCTTCCAGCTGCGGGTCGATCTGCTCAATGCTTACGGCAGCCCGGATGCTCGACTCGGGGCGATGCAGCGTAATCGACGTGCTGCCGCCATTGAAGGCGAGGTCTTGCAGGATGGCTACGGCCGGGTGGCTCAGGGCGTAGATGCTCATGATGCGGCCTCCCCACTCAGATACCCCTGCAGCCAGGCCAGCGTGTCAGTCAGTTGCTGCCGCGACTGGTTCTCAGTCAGGTAGCTGTCCGGGCGCTGCAGTGTGCCGGTGAACTTGGCATCCCTGCTGTCCGGGCGCGGGTGTTGCGTGGCCTGATAGTCGGTGTCCGCCGGTTGCACGTGCACGCTGATGAGGCCGCAGTGCGCGAACAGGGTGAAGTGCGCGTGCCACTTCATCTGGCTATTGATCAATAGGCAGGTGGCCAGGATCTGCAGGATCAGTTCTTCGAAGGTGGGCTTGCTCATGCAGCACCTCCCCACGGGCCGCTGTCGGCCTCCGTGCTGGGGGCGACAGGGCGCGGCTGGTAGAGGCAGGCGCGCTGGGAGGTGCCGATGATCACCAGCAGCCCAGTCTCGGCCTGGATGGCCTTGATAGTGGCGGGGCTGGTGGCCGCGGCCGGGTGCAGGTACACCGGGCAGCGGGCTTTGGGCATGTGCTGTGCCGATTGCATGTCTCGTACTCCAGAGGTTAGAGATGGGTACGAGGCAAACAATACGACTATGAATTGGTCTTAGTCAATCCATTTATGAATTAATCGATGGCGATCGTCCGTCTACGCCTTCTGTTCATCCAAGAGCCGGTCACTACACCGCAGATCGTGGTGCCTTCAGGCACGTGAATCACCCTGTTGGGGAAGTCTGGATTTAGGGCAAGGAGGAAGGTTCCATCCTCGCTGATCTGTAGTCGCTTGAAGGTGGCCTGGCCGTCGGGTGTTCTGGCAACGATATCGTCGTCGTGCATTGCCTCCAACTGGGGCTCCACCAGGATCAATTCCCCCGGGCGGTACTCTGGGAACATGCTGGTGCCGCGTATCTCAAGACAGAACGCGGTGGGGCTGTGAGAAAAGGGACAGTCCAGCCATTCCTCGGCATAGCCTGGTTCGAACAAATCAATCGCCTCGCTCAAGGTGCCTGCTTGCACCCAAGAAATCCGAGGGACGCGGCCTTTGATGGCGGGTCCTTCCGTCACGTTGTTGTCAAATTCGGATACCAGTTTCCCGGATAGCAATTCCGCTCCGTCCAGGCCCATTGCCTTGGCGAGCTTCATCACGTTGTCGATTCTAGGGCTCTTGGTATCACCAGCAAGAATGCGGTGGGCTGTAGGTTGTGGCACGCCAGATCGGCGGCCCAACTCCCCCTCGGACCAATCAAGCTCTTTCAGCTTGTCGGAAAGCAGGCGGCCTATCTGCTGCCCTGATATGGCCATGCGGCGGCGTCCTTATTCCAATATGAATAATTCAGGATTGTATTGCCCTGTCTAATTCGTCCGCGTATGATCTTTATGAATTCATTTGTGAATTGATCGGGCCATGCAATGACTATTCGCGACATGATCGACGCGCTGGTTAAGAGTGGAATGAAACAGCAGGAGATTGCGGAGGCGGCCGGTGTCAGTCAGCCGACTATTCACCGTGCGTTCCATGGTGCTGATGTTCTCTACGCCACCGGCAAGAAAATCGAGAGTCTCTACGAGTCGCGGTGCGTGCAGCACAAGGCAGCTTGAAGATGGGGGCCGGCGCGGGCCTCTAACCTCCCGCGCCGGCCGGGGTGCCACCCAGGGCCTCTACTCCCTGGGTGGCGGGTGACACGGTTTGCACCCACACAGCACATGCGAACAGTGCAAACCGTATCTGCGCCGGGCTGGTTCTCTACTCCCCTCCCGGCGCCGCCAGCCGAGGCTCTAACCCCTCGACTGGCAACGCCACCCGGAGCCCGCACAGCACATGCGGGGAGGCTCCGGGACGGCGTAGGCAGAATAGTAGGGGATTCACTTACGTCTGGCTATGTCGTTAAATGGCGACTTTCGGTACGGCCACATCGGGGCCTCTAACCCCTGATGTGGTAGGTGCCAGGTCGGCGACCTCTAACCGCCGGCCTGGTGTTTGAAGCACAGCACATGAGTGGTTCGTTGCCATGGAGGGCTTGCCTCTCCCCGGCGCGGCCGCTGAGGGGTTCCTACAGCTATGAGCCGGAAAGACCTGCTACCGGACGCTGGTCCGGTGTTCGATATCCGTCAGGCGCTCTACCGCGCCGGGCGCGACTTCAAGGGAGGCCTGACCTCCCTGGCCCACGAGATGGTCCTGCCCTACGAGGACCTGCAGAAGAAACTGAAGCTCGACGAGGAACGCCGGTGGCCCACCCCCGACGAACTCGAAGACATCATCCGCCTGACCAAGGATCCACGCCTGCTGGACGCGCTGATGCGCCCCGCCGGCGCCGTCTGGTATCGGCCGGAAGCGGTGGACGCCACGGCATCGGCCCTGAAGGCCGTGGGCGAGCTGCTGCAGCGCGAAGGCGAGTTCGTCGCCAGCCTGCACAAGGGTGCCGAGGACAACCGCTGGCAGCCCCACGAAGTCGCTGACCTGGAATACCACGGCGCCAACGTGATCCGGGCCGTGCTGGGCATCATGGCCGGTGCCCGCGCCTCCATGCAGCAGCTGCTGGAGGGCCAGGCCAATGGCTGACCTCCTCGATAGAGCGGCAGAGCAGGAAGAGAACCGCCTGCAGGGCCTGCTAGCCACCCGGCAGCGTCCGGCACCGGTCTACACCATCAGCGAAACCCATTGCGTGGAATGCGGCGCCGAGATTCCGGCTGCGTGGCGTATCGCCGTGCCCGGCTGCGAGTGCTGCGTGTTCTGCCAGGGAATGCGGGAGGCGCGGCGTGGCTGAACTGATGATGGGAGACCTGCAGGTCGTCGATGGGGTGGCCACCGTGACTTCGTTGCAGGTGGCGGGACATTTCGGCAAGCGCCACGACGATGTACTGAAACGCATTCGGAACCTGGAGTGCTCCCCCGATTTTAGGCTCCGCAATTTTGCGGAGGCATCCCAGCAGGTCGCGCAGCCCAACGGTGGTGTGGCCAAGTACCCAGTTGTACGGATGACTCGCGATGGCTTCACCTTCCTCTGCCTGGGCTTCACCGGCAAGCGGGCTGCGGAGTGGAAAGAGGCCTACATCGATGCGTTCAACCGCATGGAGCGGATGCTGCAACAGGGCCAGGCGCCCACTGCGCTGCAATCCTCGCGCGGCCTGCGCGTCCTGCTGACCGTGGACTATGCGCTCGGCCGCAAGGCCGAGGTGCTGCCCGATGATGCCTGGATCGTCCGCGGCGCCGATATGCCGGCCTGGATATCCGAGTCGCCGGACATGTCGTTCGCACAGCTGAAAATGCTCGGCGAGGCGGCGCTGCGGCGCCTCGTGGCGGTCGGTGGCGAGCGCGCCGTGCGGGAGGTGTTGGTCCAGATCAACCCGCGCTGGATGCTGGTGGACGGCGCGCAGATCGGCCACCTGCAGAACGCGCTGACCTTCATGCTCATGGAGCAGCCGGCGGCCAAGAACCGGGAGGGCGTCGATGTCGACATGGACGCCTGATCCTGATGGCCCACGCAGTGAGTGGGCCCGGCGGTATGTAGAGCGGGGCCTGGCCCTGGTGGATATTGAGCCCGGCGACAAGATCCCACGCGGTAAAGGCTGGCAGCGCCCAGGCGGCCAGATCACCGACCCGGCCAAGGCCGAGGCCTTCTGGACCAGGAACCCGAAGCACAACCTGGGGGTGGTGCTCGGGCCCAGTGGCATCTGCTCGCTGGACGTCGACGACGTGCCGGCGGCGCGCCAGGTGCTGTGGGACCTGCTGGGGCTCGACCTCGACGCGCTGCCGGTGGCCTACCCGACCGTGGTGGGCAACCCGGCGCGCTTCCGCGTGATGTTCCGCGTGCCCGAGGGTGTCGAGCTGAGCCGCCACTCGCTGAGCTGGCCGAACGAGAACGACCCGGACGGCAGCAAGCTGAAGCTCACGCAGGCGGCGATCCTGGCGGCCAAGGAGCGGGGCGACAAGGAGCAGTTGGAGAAGATGCAGGCCCAGGCTGACAGCCTGAAGCGCTTCACCGTGTTCGAGCTGCGCGCCGGCCTGGTCCAGGACGTGCTGCCGCCGTCGATCCACCCGGGTACTGGCCAGCCGTACACCTGGAGGAAGCCGCCCACGGACGACGGGCTGCCGGTGCTGCCGAACGACCTGCTGAACATCTGGCAGAACTGGGACATCTTCAAGCGCGATGCCGAGGCGGCCTGCCCATGGGCGCCCAAGGCGGCGCCGAAGAAGCCCGCGAAGCCGAAGCCCAGGCCGGCGGCGCCGGCCGGCAGCTCGCGCTCGGTGATCGACGCGTTCAACCAGGCGCACGACGTGGAGTCGCTGCTGGCCGCGCACGGCTACATCCAGCGCGGAACGAAGTGGCTCTGCCCGCACAGCAGCACCGGGTTGCCGGGCGTGACCATCAGCGAGGGCAAGGTTTACTCGCACCATGGCTCCGATCCGCTGGCCAACGGGCACCAGAACGACGCGTTCGACGTGTTCTGCATCCTCGACCACAACGGCAACGACCGCGAGGCGGTCAAGGCCGCGGCGCGCATGCTGGGCATCGAGCGTGAGCCCAGGGCGCCCACTGTTCGCGAGGCGCTGGAACAGTTCGACCAGATGCTCAATGGCGATGATCCGCAGCACGGCCCGTCCGATGAGCTTCCCCGCGCCCCATCCGTCGAAGACGCCGTGCCGGCCGGCGGCTCCTCCGCAGACGGGGGGGCGGGGGAGGGCCTGACTTTGGCCAAGGCGCTGAGGCGCTACGCCCTGGTCGAGGGGACCACGCACGTGTGGGACATCGACAAGGCGATGAAGATGAAGAAGACGGCCTTCGTCGCCCTGGTCGGCCAGAAGCTGTTCAAGGAGTGGTCGGAGGTCACCGACGAGAAGAAGAAAAAGCGGATCAGCGAAGAGCAGGTCAAGGAGATCGAGCGGGCCCGGTCCATGGCCGGCAAGGCCGTCGGGCCGATGAGCATGCCGCCCCTGGTGCGCTACGTGTATATCGACGGCACCAAGGACGTGTGGGACCTGGCGAAGAAACGGCGCGTGCCCGAGGGCGCGGTGAAGATGGCCCTGGGCGATGCCTACTCGCTCTGGCTGAACAGCCCGGAGCGGCGCGTGGTGGACGTGGCCAACATCGTCTTCGATCCGACGATGACCTGCGACACCAAGGTCTGCATCAACACGTTCGAGGGGTTGCCGCTGGAGCCCAAGCGCGACGACGCGGCCTGCGAGAACCTGCGCTGGTTGATTTCCTTCCTGTGCAACCACGCCGAGGAATCCATGCAGTGGCTGGTGCGCTGGCTCGCCTACCCGCTACAGCACACCGGGGCCAAGATGGACACCGCGGTGCTGATGCACTCGACGATGGAGGGTTCGGGCAAGAGCTTGCTGTTCTCGGTGGTGATGGGCCGGTTGTACGGGCAGTACGCGGCGACGGTCGGCCAGACGCAGCTGGAAGGGAACTTCAACGCCTGGCAGAGCGGCAAGCTATGGGCGGTGTTCGAGGAAGTGGTCAGCCGGGACCAGCGCTACAACCAGGTCGGCAAGATCAAGCAGTTGATCACCGGCCAGACCGTGCGCATCGAGAGCAAATTCGTGAACGGCTGGGAGGAAGCCAGCCACATGAACGCCGTGTTCCTCTCCAACGAAATCATGCCCTGGCCCATCGGCGAGGACGACCGGCGCCACCTGGTCATGTGGCCCGAAGAGAAGCTCCCCGAGGCCAGGCAGAAGGCGATCAAGCACGAGCTGGCCAACGGCGGCGTCGAGGCGCTCTACGCCTGGCTGCTGGCCCAGGACCTGGGTGACTTCGACCAGCAGACCAAGCCGCCGAGCACGCCGGCACGCGAGCGTCTGGTGGCCTTGAGCAGGTCCACCTGGCAGACGTTCGTGCACTTCTGGCGCGCCGGCGAACTCGGGCAGGGCTTGTGGGGAGCTTGCCTGAGCAGCGACCTCTACTCGCTGTTCCTGGAGTGGTGCCACCGGAACAAGGAGCACTCGATGAGCCAGACGAAGTTCAGCCTGTTCATCAGCACGGCTGGCATCGAGAAGACCAGGGCGATTCCCTGGACGGACGGCAACAGCCGGCGGTTCGCGGCCTTCTTCTTCCCCAAGGACCCGGAGGCCTTCCTGCCCCCATCCCCTTCCTCGGCCGCGCTGGGCAAGCACGTGGGCGAGTGGCGTGCGCGGGCGAAGCTCGCGGGCTGGAACGTGGACAACTGGGACCACGTGAAGGGGATTGCAGCATGAGTGCGCCCGAAAGTGTGTTGGGTGTGTTGGGTGTGTGTTGGGTTGTTTTGCGAACCCAACACAGTGCGAGGCCGCGTAATTCGCGGGCTCCGGGCGAGTGTGTTGGGTGTGTTGGGTTTACGCGCGCGGGCGCGTGCGTGCGGATAAAAAAATGCATCAAGGCCTTGGTGGCGAGCACTGCTTTTTTTCTTACGCGAGGGCTGGAAAAACCTTACCAACCCAACACACCCAACACACATGCATTTAATGCATTGATTTTATTGATGTTTAAGTGTGTTGGGTGTGTGTTGGGTATGGCGATTCTGTGTTGGGTTGAGGTTTTGAGCGGGGGAGTGGGGCGATGATCGAGGAAATCGAAGTGCTGATGCGTCACTGGGGCGAGCAGATCGGCCGGTGCTGCTGCATGCCGGCGGGCTCCATCTCCAGCACCCTGGCGGGGTTCATCGAATGGCGGGGGGCGCCACCGCGCGGTGAGCCAGGGACTCGTGCTCCGGCGGGCGGGTACAGCATGGATCACCGGGCCCGCGAGGTGCAGGCCTGCGTCGATGCCGTCGAACGGCAGGGCGAGCAGGGCAAGCACCTGGCGCGCCTCGCTCGCCTGCGCTACCTCGGCGGGCGCACGGTGGCCGAGCAGATGGCGGCCCTGGACATGGCCGCCGGCGCCGACCGGACCTACCGCAACCACGTGCACCGGCTGCACGAACTGGTCCTGGCCGAACTGCGCCGCCGGCACGCGGGCACCCTGGAGGCCGTCCGGCGCCTGCCGAGTCAGTTGGAGAAGCAGCGGAGGTTCGCTGCGCGCCGGGCGAAACTGGCCGCCAAGGGCCTGGCGGGACACTACCGTTCGTCGGACGTATCTCCCCCGTCAGCCCCGGCGAGCCCCCGTCAGCCCCCGTCGGAATAAACGATAAAACGGCTCTTTCGGTTTTTCCGGTCGGGGGGTACAAAGTCGCCACGATGTACGAGGTCCGCACAGAGGGCCCGTACCAACCGATGCACGTGCTGTGCAGACCACCCGGGCGACGCCCTCACCCGGGAAACCTGAAAGCCCCTCCCCGGAGGGGCTTTCCCTTTTCAGCCCTCGGCATGGAGTTGAGCGATGGGAGAGCCTGCGAGCACGACCGCTGCTGTAGTCGCCGGCGCCGCGGGCGTCGGCTTTGCTGGATACCTGGCCGGCGTCGATGTGTGGGCCGCGGTCGGGGCGCTGTTCGGTGCGTTGATCTACTCGACCACCACCCAGGAATTCCCGACCTGGCAGCGTCTGCTGTTCCTGGTCGCGTCGTTCGTGATGGGCTACGTGATCGCCCCTGGTATCCGTGAGGTCGAGGTCTACGGTTACCGCCCCTTCCAGTACACCGGGATCGCCGCCTTCGTCGCCGCCCTGCTGGTGGTGACGCTCTCGCTCTGGTTGATCCAGCGCGGGAAGTCCGGCCCCGGCGCGGTGACGCGAGGAGGTCAGGATGGGTAACCACCTGGTGCAACTGATGCTGACGCAGGCCACGTTCTGGCTCTGCGTCGTGTTGTTCCTGCGGCTGTTCACCTTCCAGCGTGGCGATGCGCGCTACCGGCGCAGCATCTCGTGGATGGCCTGGGCCGTGATGGGCTGCTCCGGCTCGGTGGTGCTGTTCATCATCAAGGGGCTGCTGATCATGCCGGCGATGAGCTGGCCGCTGGTGATCCTGCTCGGCGTGTTCACCTTCGCCGTACTCAAGGCCCGGGGCAACATGGCCCAGGTCTGGCGGGCGCAGTAGTCATGCGCGGCGGCATCAACGCCCAGGACCTGGACGACGCGGTCGCTTCCCTGGCTGCGCTCGGCGGCGACCTGCCCAGCAAGGCGCTGGCCGACGCCCTGAACCACACGGCGAACCAGGCTCGGCAGGCGCTGGTCGAGACCATCGACGATGTCTTCGACCGGCCTACCTCGTTCACCCGCAACGCCGTGCGCATCCTGAACGCCACGGCGAACCGCCTGGAGGCGGAACTGTGGGTGAAGGACGACAAGGACAACAACTCCAAGGGCCAGGCGCCGGAGGATTGGGTGGCGCCGCAGGTGTTCGGCGGGCCGCGCGTGGACAAGGCGTCGGAGCGGAACCTGCGAGCCAAGGGCATCCTGCCCAGGGGAATGTTCATTGTCCCGGCCGAGGGCGCCCGCTTGGACCAGTACGGCAACATGAGCCGCGGCCAGATGATCCAGATCCTGTCCGGCCTGGGCGCGCTGGAGTATGTGGCGGGCTTCAGTGGCAACGCCACGCAGAGTGCCCGATCTCTGGCCAAGGGCCACGGCAAGGCCTACTTCGTCATGAGACGCGGCAGGGTGCCAATCGGCATCGGTGAACGCCGCGACAAGAGCCTGGTCATGGTGCTCGCGTTCGTGCGTCAGCCCCAGTACCGCGAGCGCTTCCGCTTCTTCGACGTCGTGCGGCGCATCGCCGAGGACGACGCACGGCTGGAGGCGAACATCGAGAAGGCGCTGGCCAAGGCCCTGCAAGGCAGGGGCGGCGCGGGCTGAGCCCTAACTTTTATAAGTTTTAGGGCTCGATCCAGCGCGAGGGCTCTAGGCGGGGCGGTGGCGTGCCACACGAACTACCAGGGGGCCCCTAGGGCAGCGGGGGTGGTAAGGGTGATTCGAACCCCGTTTTCGCACTAGTGGCTGGGCCCGGAAGTTAGTTAACAGGGGTTAACCAGTTAACCCCTTGAGTTCATTGCGGTTAACAGGTGCCCCCATGGCGGTGATGACCAAGGCTGAATACGCGGACAGCCGCGGCTGGTCGCGCCCCTACGTTTCGAAGCTGGGCAGGCAGGGCCGCCTAGTCATGGCCGCCGACGGCAAGTCGGTGGATGCAGAGGCCACCGACCAACTGCTGGCGGCGAGCGCAGACCCCAGCAAGGCCGGCGTTGCCGAGCGGCATCACCAGGAACGGGTGGAGAAGGGCGTTTATGCCCACATCACCGCGGAGGCGCCCCCCAGCCCGGCCACTGCGGCGCCGCCAGCTGGGCCCGGTACTACTCCCGACTACCAGAAGGCCCGCGCCCGCCGCGAATACGCCCTCGCCCTGTTGGCAGAGGACGAACACCGGAAGAGCCGCGGCGAGCTGGTGGAGCGCGCCCTGGTCGACTCCGCGGCGTTCACCGCTGCGCGGGCGCTGCGCGACCTGCTGATGGGCATCCCCCCGAAGCTCGCCGGCGAACTGGTCACCTTGACCGATGTGTGGGAGATCGAGCGCCGCCTGACTCAGGCGTTGCGCCAAGCCCTGGAAGATGCCGACCGCTGCCTGCAGCTCGAACTAGACATCGAGCAGGGCGGCTAGGAGCTGAACTGAGCCATGGAACAACCGTATGCCGACGGTGCCGCCGCGTACCTGGCGGCGTACCGCAGGGGGCTGAAGCCCGATCCTGAGCTGTGGATCGACGAATGGGCCGACGAGTTCCAGATGATCCCGCCGGACACCGGCGCCGCCGAACCCGGGAAGTACCGCACCGACCGCACGCCCTACGCACGGGAGGTCCAGCGCTGTCTGTCGCCACCTCACCCGGCGAAGCGGATCGTCACCATGATCGCATCGCAGCTGATGAAAACCCAGGTGGCGCTCAACTGGTTCGGCGGCTGCATCCATCGTGCGCCGGCCAACATCCTGGCGCTGCTGCCCAGCGAGAAGTTGAGCAAGCGGGTTTCCGGGCGGATCGACAAGACCATCAAGGCGGTTCCGGTACTGACGGAGCGTGTCGCCAGATCGCGCTCGCGCGACGCCCGAAACACCATCGACACCAAGGAGTTCGAGGGAGGCGCGCTGTACTGCGTGACCGCGGGATCGGCATCGAACCTGGCGGAGCTGGCGGCGCGCTACATCTACGGCGACGAGGTCGACCGCTGGGAACTGGACATCGACAACGAGGGCGATCCGGTCAAGCTGGCCGAGGCGCGTGGTAGCACGTTCGGGCGCAGAGCCAAGTTCTACTACTCCAGCTCGCCCACGGTGAAGGGCGTCTCGCGGATCTGCGATCTCTTCGAGCAGGGCGACCAGCGGCACTACTACGTGCCGTGCCCGCACTGCAAGACGATGCAGGTGCTGGAGTGGGAGGGGCTGAAGTACACCGACGACTATCGCTTCGTGCAGTACCAGTGCTGCACGCCTGGCTGTGCGCTGATCGACGAACACCACAAGTCGTGGATGCTGGCCAATGGAGAGTGGCGAGCCCATGCCGTCGGTGATGGCGAGACCGTCAGCTTCACCCTCAATGCCCTGTACGCCCCGCCAGGCTGGTTGAGCTGGACGGACATGGCCAAGGAATACGATGAGGCGAAGAAGCTGCAGGAGAAGGGTGATCCAGGCTCCATGCAGGTGTTCTACAACACCCGCCTGGCCCAGGTCTGGGATAGCGCCGAGCTGATGACCAAGGCCGACGAGCTGCGTCAGCGCGCCGAGGCCGAAGGTCATCGCCTGGGCCAGGTTCCGGCGGGGGCGTTGATTCTGACGGCTGCGGTCGATACCCAGCACAACCGCCTGGAGCTGCTGGTGCTTGGCTGGGGCGAGGGGATGGAGCGCTGGACCGTCGACTTCCAGGTCATCGCGGGTGATCCCGCGGAGCAACGTACCTGGGACCTTCTCGATGAGAAGCTGAAGGAACGCTATCGGCACGTCAGCGGGGTGGACCTGTCGATCTGCGCCGTCTGCATCGACTCCGGCGGCCACCACGCCGACGAGGTCTACCAGTTCACCCGCCTGCGGCGCTGGCGGAACGTACTGGCAGTGAAGGGGGCGAGCCAGCGCGGCCGCCCTGTCCTGGCGCAGCGTCCCTCCAAGGTCGACGTCACCTGGCGTGGGACCACTGAAAAGCAGGGCGCCGAACTCTGGATGATCGGCACCGACACGGCCAAGGACTGGATCTACAACCGCTACCAGTTCGAATCCGGGCCTGGTGCCTTGCACTGCTCTGCGGACCTGCCGCCGGACTTCTTCGACCAGATGGTCGCCGAACGCAAGGTCATCCGGTACGTGAAGGGCTTCAAGCGTGAGGAGTGGGTGAAGGCCAAGTCGGAGCGCAACGAGGGCCTCGACCTGCTGGTGTACAACCTCGCCGCCGCGCACTTCCTGGGGTTGCACCGGTATCACGAACCTCAATGGGCGGCACTGCGCGCGGCGGTAGGCCAGGGCAGTTTGTTCGCCGAGCGCGCACCTCTGGCCCCGAGCGCAGTGGACGAGCCGGCCGATGAGGAAGTACGGGCCGCCCCAGCTCGGCCGAAGCCCGCAGCGGTTCCTGCTGCACCACAACCCCAGCCATCAGGCCGGCGTACCTCGCGCAGCGGGTACCTGAGCCGCCGATAGATCGAGGTCAACATGAGCACTGCACAGCAGCGCCTGGACGAGGTCCGGGCGGCGATCAGGGACATCCTCAATAAGGGCCAGTCGGTGCGCAAAGGTGACCGCCAGGTTGACCGCGCCCAGTTGGCCAGCCTGCGGGTGCTGGAGGCGCAGTACGCCGAAGACGCGAGCCGCGAGGCAGCCGCCTCCAGCACCCGTCCGCGGCAAATCCGGCTCTACAGCGGGGGCAAGGGCATCTGATGGCTACCCGATACCGCGTTACCTCCAAACGCATCCGCAACAGCTACGAGGGCGCCGGCACTGGGCGCCGCGCAGCTGGGTGGGATGCGCCGGAGTCGGGGCTGAACGCCGTAGCGATTCCGTCCTTGCCCACGCTGCGCAATCGCTCGCGTGCGGCAGTCAGGAACGATCCCTACGCGTCCAGCGCGATCAGCAAGCGCGTCAGCAACCTGATCGGGACCGGCATCACGCCGCGCGCGCGGCTGCAGGACCCAGCCCTGCGAGCACAGCTAAATCTGCTGTGGGAGGACTGGGTGGATGAATCGGACGCCGACGCCCTGACGGACTTCTACGGCCAGCAGATGATTGTGGCGCGTATGGTCGAAGAGGCTGGGGAATGCTTCGTGCGGCTCCGCAACCGCCGGGCTGCCGATGACCTGGCGGTGCCTCTGCAGCTGCAGATCCTGCCCCCGGAGTTCGTGCCGGTTGACCGCAACTTCACCACCCGCGCCGGCAACGTGGTGCGGGCTGGCATTGAGTTCGATGCCATCGGCCGCCGCGTAGCGTATTGGATGTGGCAGAGCCACCCTGGAGATCCCACTGCCTCGCGGCGCGGCTACAACCAGCTGAACCGCATCCCGGCCGACCAGGTGCTGCACATCTTCGAGCCGCTGGAAGGTGGCCAGTTGCGTGGTGTTCCGCGCCTGGCACCGGTTCTGCTCCGGCTGAAGTCGTTGGACAACTACGACGACGCAGTGCTGTTCCGGCAGGAGGTGGCGAATCTGTTCGCTGGCTTCATCACGCGGCCTCGGCAGGACAGTCCCCCAGTCCTCGACCCTACCACCGGCAAGCCCCCGGAAATCGACCGGGACGGCGTGCCGATGGTGGGGCTTGAGCCCGGCACCATGCAGGAGTTGCTGGACGGGGAGGAGGTCACCTTCTCCACCCCGCCGGACGCCGGCAACAACTACGTCGACTTCATGCGGCAGCAACTGATGGCTGCCGCGGTCGGGGTGGACCTGCCCTACGAACTGCTGACGGGGGACATGGGCGATATCAGCGACCGCACGCTCCGCGTCCTGCTGAACGAGTTCAGGCGCCGCATCGAGCAGGTGCAGTTCAGCGTGTACGTCTTCCAGCTCTGCCGCCCTGTTCGTGCGGCCTGGCTGGACACGGCGTTCCTCAGCGGCGCGATCACCCTGCCTGGCTACACCGCGCGCCGGCGCGAATACCTACGCACGCGCTGGATCCCCCAGGGCTGGGCCTACATCCACCCGGTGCAGGACGTGCAGGGCAAGCTGCTGGAGATCGGCGGCGGTCTGGCGAGCCGGAGCGAGCATGTGCTGCGCACCGGCTACGACGCCGAGCAGATCGACCAGGAAAACGCGGACGACAACGCCCGGGCCGAGCGCCTGGGGCTTCACTACACCACCGACACCGGGAACCCGGTGGATGACGAAGGGGACAAGCAACCATGAAGAAGCGACACCACCTGACCCTGGCGCTCGCTGTGGCGCTGGGCTCGCTGGGCGTCTGCACGTCCGCCAACCCACGGATCCTGAACAAGGCCCAGGGGGCGCCGGACCTGCAGGCCGAGCACTGGTACAGCATCAAGGCCCTCGGGGAGGACGAAGGCGAGGGCGGCCAGAAGGCCATCGAGGTCTACATCTACGGAGAGATCGGTTTCTGGGGTGTGACCTCGGGCGACTTCATCCGCGACCTGAAGGCAGCGGACGACGGGGTGTCGCCTGTGCTGGTGCGCTTCGACACCCTCGGCGGCGATCTCTTCGACGGGATTGCTATCCACAACACGCTGCGAGGCCTGGGTGAGCGCTGCACTGCGCGGATCGACGGTGCCTGCCTCAGTGCCGGCAGCGTGGCGGCCTCCGGCGCCCACCGCGTCGAGATGGCGAACAACTCACTGTTCATGATCCACAACCCCTGGACCTTGGCCGCCGGTGATGCCGATGACCTTCGCAAGGTGGCCGAGATGATGGACAAGGCCTTCGAGGGGATCGTGGCCAGCTACCAGCACCGGCCGCTGACCATCGACGATGCGGAGCTGCGCCGGCTGATCAACGACGAAACCTGGATGACGGCGGCCGAGGCCAAGACCATGGGCTTCGTCGACGAGATCCTGGGGGCGGGAGAGCCGTTGGCGGCGAATGCCAGCCTGGGCAAGGTGCTCAACCGCTACCGCAACACCCCGGCGTCGGCCCGGCAACTGCTCGCGAGCGCGAAGCCCGCTGCAGCCGATCCGCCGGCAGATCCGCCCGCCGTCCCGGAGCAGAGCCCCGACGCCGCCGCGCTTGCCGCCGAACTGGCCGATGAGTGCGCCCGGGCCGGGCTTTCCGATTGCGCCCCGTACCTGATCAAGGCCTCTGGCCTGAAAAGCCGCGAGGCGGTGCAAGCCGCCCTGGCGCGCGCGAAGGAGGTGAAGGCTGTGTGTGCGGTCGCCAAGCTGCCGGAAGAAGCCAAGCCCCTGATCGAGGCTGGCCTGGATGCTGACGGCGCTCGGCTGAAGCTCTACGACAAGGTCGTGGCCCTCAGCAGCCGGGTGGAGATCGACAACAAGATCCCGCTGGATGAGCGGCAGCAGCCGACCTCCAACAAAACCTTGAACCCCAACGACGTGTACGCCGCCCGGCGCCGTCAACAAGCCTCGAAAGGAGCGCAGCAATGACCATCAAAACCGAAGGCATCCACTCCGGTGAGTTCCTCCTCTCGGAGGCCAACGGCAGCCGCAGCCGCGAGGTGGTGGTGATCACCGCCGGCTCTGGCCGCCTCGACGCCGGCACGCTGATCGCCCAGCTGACCGCGGCCAACGCCTTGACGCCGACCGCCAAGGCGGGCAACACCGGCAATGGCACTGTCGGCGCAGTGACCGTCACCAGTGCGGCCGCGAGCGGCACCTACTCGCTGACCATCACCGAAGCGGCGGCCAATGGCGGCACCTTCGAACTCACCGATCCGTCCGGCCAGTTCGTGGGCGAGGGCCAGGTAGGTCAGTCGTTCACCGGCGGCGGCATCACCTTCACTCTTTCCGACGGCGCCACCGACTTCGTTGTTGGTGACGGGTTCACCTTGGCGGTGAAGGCGAGCCTGGGTGAGTGGACGGCCTACGACGACGACGGTACCGATGATGGCCGACGTACCGCTGACGGCATCCTCTATGCCCCGGTGGATGCCACCCTGGTCGACGTGAAAGCCACCGCGGTGGTGCGCGATGCCGAAGTGATCGAGCGCCTGCTGACCGGCCTCGACGACAACGGCGCTGCGGACCTGGCAGCCCTGGGCATCGTTATCCGTCCCTGACCCTCCAACCCAACACTTCCTCATCATGAACCCCGCCTCGGCGGGGTTCGCCATTTCTAGGAGCCCAACATGGCTGAAATCAGCATCTTCGAGGACGAGGCTTTCAGCGTCCCCAACCTGATCCTCGTTCTGAACGAGGATCATCCGGTCCCCGGTCAGATCGCCGCGTCCGGCCTGTTCACCGAGCAGGGCAGCGCCTCCACTACCCAGCAGATCGAAAAGGACGGCATGACGCTGCAACTGGTCGCGGCCAAGCCGCGTGGTGCGGGGGGGCAGGCGGTGATTGCTGACAAGCGTCGCCTGGTGCCGTTCAACAACGTCCACCTGCCGCAGACCTTCCAGGTCCTGGCGGACGAAATCCAGGGCATTCGTGCCGTGGGTTCCCGCACTGAACTGCAGGGCGTACAGGACGTGGTGAATGCCCGCCTGGAGAAGGCACGTCGTCAACTGGACACCACCCATGAATGGCAGCGTGTCGGTGCTATCAAGGGCCAGGTGATCGACTCCGACGGCAAGAGCGTGCTGCTCGATATTTTCCAGTCCTTCGGAATGGAGCGACCGGAGCCCATTTCCTTCGAACTGGATAACGATGACACCGACGTCAGCGTGCGCTGCGTGGAAGTGCTGGACCAGCAGGAAGATGAACTCTACGGCCTGGCCAGTACGGGCGCTCGCGGTTGGTGCGGCCGGAATTTCTGGAAGAAACTCATCGCCCACCCCAAGGTCCGCGATACCTACCTGGCCAGTGAAGCGGCGTCCGCGCTCCGTGGTGACCGTCGCAAGGCGTTCGACTTCGGTGGCATCACCTGGGAACGCTACCGCGGCAAGCTGCCGAACATGCCGTTCGTGGACGACGACAGCGCCTACGTGGTGGCTGAAGGCGCAGAAGGCCTGTTCATCTCGGTCTTCGCGCCCGCTGACTACATGGAGACCGTCAACACCTTGGGGCTCCCGTACTACGGCAAGCTGGAAAACATGCGCATGGGTAAAGGTGTTGACGGCGAGGTGCAATCCAACCCGCTGCACCTGTGCACCCGTCCGCGCTCCGTTATTCACCTGACCATCTGACCATGGCCGGCTTCGTCGACCTGGTCGACGACATGGACGGGACCATTGCCGAGACGCTCGGCGATGGTCTGGCGTCCTATCGCGACCGCAGTGGAGTGGAGCTGGCCGGAGCCCTGCCAGTCATCGTCGAGAAGGGCGTGGAGCGCACCGACAACCCCGGCTTGGAACGGGTGCGGACCATGGAAGTGCGGCGGAACCAACTGCCCCGTCTCGACCGTAAGGGCTCGTTCCTGGACGAGGACGGTGAGGCCTGGGCCATCGATGGCATCCATGCCGACGATGGGGACTGGATCACCTTCTACGTGGTGCCCGCATGAATGACGTAATCGATGTTCAGGCCGAGATCATGGGCCAGTTGCAGGAGCGTCTCGCCGGCGTGCCGGTGTTCGGCGGCCAGGTCATGGAAGACTCAGTGGCAGGCATCCTCGATGCTGAAGATGAGGAACTGCCCAGCCAACTGATCGTCCTGCAGGAGGGCGACACCGTCGAAGGGAGCCGCCAGGGCAGCACGATGGTGGAGGACTGGACGGTCAATGTCGTTGCGTTGTGCCGTGGTCCCGACGCGCCAGGCCAACTGCGTACTGCGCGGCTGGCCATCAAGCGGGCCCTGAAGGGCCTCAAGGCTGGAATCGAGGTGAAGGGCCTGATCAAGGCCAGCTTCCCAGCTTCCGCTGTGCGTTTACCCGAGCCCGGCCGGCGCTGGGCCTATCGTGTCATCCCCATCACCTTCTCCTACAGCCAGTTGCTGTAACCGACCATCCAGGCCGCCTCAGGGCGGCCTTCTCATTTCAGGAGGGCGCCATGCCCAAGATCAAGATCGACAAGGCCTTCATCTATCGCGAAGCGGGCCAGCCGACGCACTACGCCAAGAGCACCGAGCCCGTCGAGGTTTCCCAGGCCGTCGCCGAACACGCCTGGGCCAACGACTTTGCCCCCAAGCCCAAGGCCGAGAAGGTCGCCGCCCAGTCCGCCGCGCCCGCCCCTGCGCCGTCCACCGACCCCAGCGGCGCCAAGTAAGCGCCGGCATCCCCCGAGGAGACCTACATGCTCCAGCCTATTGATCGTTCTTTCATCGGCGAGGGCCAGCCCTTCGCCCGCCTGTATGGCTCGCAGGACGCGCTGTTGCCCTTCGGCAACTGCGACACCTTCAGCGTCAGTTATGCCACCGACCGCAAGGCCCTGCCGAACTACATGGGCGGCGGCGGCAACCGCAACGTGCGCACCCGTCCCACTGACGTGACCGGCTCCATCGGCCTCTACGACCTCACCCCGGAGAACGTGGCAGCGGTTAGCCGCGGCACCATCACCGTGGCGCCCACTGCGGCGATCACCGGCGAGGCCCACACCTCCGCTGGTGTGGCCTTCGAACTGATCCCGTTCAAGTACCTGCCGGACCTGACGAAAACTGTCGCCGTCAAGAGTGCCGGCGGCGATCCCCTGGTGGCCGGCACCGACTACCTGCTGACGCCTCACGGCATCCAGGTGCTGTCCGGCACCACCATCGACGAGACCGGCGTGCTGATCGACTACACCCCGCGCAAGAGCTCGGCTGTGCAGATGCTCAACAGCTCGGAAAAGGAGTTCGAGATCTTCATTGCCGGCCTGAACGACGCGCAGTCGGGCGAGCCCTACGCGCTGCGCATTCGCCGCGCCAAGTTCGGCCTGCTCCAGGAAATGCCCATCCTGGGCCAGGACTACCTGAAGCTGACCGGCCCCATCGAGCTGCTCGCCGATCCGACCGTCGTCGCTGGCGACATCTCGAAGTTCCTGCAGATGGACCTCGCGGCCTAAGTCGGCCTGGCCATGGATGGCCTCATCCGCCGAAGAGCACTGCCTTGCCGTAATCGAGGATCGATTCGGTGCAGTAGCCCAGGAACCACCAGAAGATGCTGCCCAGAGCCAGCCAGGCCCGGTACCACCATTTGCTCCGCCGGATCTTATCTTCGAGTTCGTCGGCGAATATCCGGCCATTGGTATTGACGCCGCGCCACTGGAGGTTGGTGATCTGGGAGGGCGCTCTGTGGTTGGGCAGGTAGGTGCCCTTGGCCAACTTCTCGTCGAGCAGCTCGGCGGCTAGAGGGTAATCATCAGTATCAGCGGGGCCGTTGAGCAGAATGCGCAAGTACTCTTCCTTCCATGTTTTTTTCTTTTTCATCTTCGCCCTTGGCTCCGGTTCGCGAGTTGTGCCGAGGATGATAACCGTGCCGGCCTTGAGCACTGAATGGCTGTTCTATGTCGGCACCTGGCTGCTGTTGCTGTTGCTGGCGTGGTTTGTGTTTATCCCTCTGTTCTTCTGGATCAGCGCCCGCTTGGGCTTCCGTGATTTTGAATGATATCGGCCCGCCATCTGGCGGGCTTTTTCTTGCCCGAGGATATCCATGGCCAATCCAGTCCAACGCCTGATTCAGTTCGTTCTGCGCGGCAAGGACGAGATGTCTCCTGTTGCCCAGCAAACCGCCGAGGCGCTGGAGGCGCTGCGCGCCAAGGCTAACCAGCTCAACCAGGCCCTGGACGACGCTAAGGGTGCGCGCGGCCTGATCAACAGCCTGACCAGCACCCAGCGCGCCGTAGACATCACCACGACCTCGCTGAATCGCGCTGAAAAGTATGTTGGCGACCTGCGCGAGGCACTGAACAAGGAGCCCGGCAATAAGGGGTTGGAAGTTGCGCTGAAGGCTGCCGAGAAGGATGCGGCTACCCTGCGCCGAACCCTCGATACCCTCAACGCCAAGCTGGCCGATCAGCAACAGGCCGCCCGGGCTGCCGGCATCGATACCGACAAGCTGGCCGACGAAGAGCGGCGTCTGGCGGCCGAGGTCACGCGCACCAAGGAGGCGATCAGCCAGAACGCCAAGGAACTGCGTGATCTGGAGCGCGACCAGGCCCGCGCGGCGCGTGAGGCCGCCAACCACGTTTCGCGCGTGGATGCGCTTCGCTCGGCGATGGCCGCTGGCGTTCGCCAGGCCGTTGGATATGCGGCGGCCTTCGTGGGGATCAATGCTGCCTTCGACCTGATCGGGCGTGGCATCGGCGCGGTGCGCGACGGCATCGTCTCGATGCTCAAGACCGGTGACGAGTTTGAGGGCTTGCAGACTCGCCTGACGTCGCTGATGGGCTCGGTGGAGAAAGGGCAGGAGGCTGCGGCCTGGATCACCAAGTTCGCCAAGGACACCCCCCTGCAACTGCAGGAGGTCACCGACGCCTTTGCGTTGCTGAAGGCATACGGCATCGATCCGATGGACGGGACCTTCAAGGCCTTGGAGGATCAGTCCGAGAAGCTGGGCGGAGGAATGGAGCGCCTGGAGGGAATCGCTACGGCGGTCGGCCAGGCTTGGGCCAAGCAGAAGTTGCAGACCGAGGAAATCCTGCAGCTCGTCGAGCGCGGCGTTCCGGTGTGGGACATGCTGTCCAACGTCACCGGGAAGAACGTCGAGCAACTACAGGAGCTGGCGAGCAAGGGCAAGCTCGGTCGCGACGTGATCAAGGCCCTGATCGACGAAATGGGCCGCACCTCGGGCGGGGCCGCTGCGGCGAATATGAGCCGCCTGAGCGGGCTGATCAGCAACCTGCAAGACACCGCCACCAACTTCCTTAATCGCATTGCCAACGCCGGAGCGCTGGACTACGTCAAGGGCAAGCTGCAGGCCCTGGCCGACACCATCGCGCAGATGGATGCTGACGGCCGCCTGGACAAGTTGGCCAAGGGGCTGTCGGATGCCTTCGTGCAAGGCGCCGAGTGGGTTGGCGACTTCGTGAAGCGCCTTGGGGAGGTGGACTTCAAGGCGCTGGTCGACAACACCTCGACCTGGCTCAGTGGGTTCCGGTCGGAAATCGACCAGATGACCACCCGGGTGCAGTTGTTTATCGCGCCCTTCCGCACGCTGTTCAATGGCTTGACTGCTGGTCTTTCGCTGGCGGCTGCGGCGGTTACCAACAAGCTCAGCGAAATGCTGGGTGCAATCGAGGCGGTCGCCGACAAGGTGCCCTCTCTGTTTGGCGGCGAGAAACTCAAGGCTTCCGCAGCGCAAGCCCGGGAGGTCCTGGATGGGTTGACGGCGGGATTCAAGGCTCAGGTCGAGCAAGATGCCAAAGACATTGCGGCCGCCTGGGACACCAGCGCCAAGGACACGTCGAGCGCGGCCGGTGAGCAGAGCCAGGTCATCACCGAACACTTCGAGAACCTGAAGGCCAGCGCGCAGGACGCCAGCGTCCAGGCGGTCCAGGCTGTCACCAGCCTGCAGAACGCCCTCGATCAGATCAGCACGGCCACCACGGCGGGCCAACTGACCAAGCTGCAGGAGGAAATGCGCAAGGCCTACCAGCAGGGCGCGCTCAGCCAGCAGGAGTATGCCAACGGCGCAGGGGTGCTCAACGCCAAGTTGAAGGAGTTGCAGAAGGCGGCCGGCGGCGCTGCCCTTGGTGTCTCTGACCTGAGCACTGGCCTGGAGTCGCTGAAGGATGTGCAGGACGCCATCGCCAATGCCAGGACCTCGGCGGATATCTCGAACATCCGCACCGCGCTGAACAAGCTGTACAACGATGGCAAGATCAAGGCGGACGAGTTCAACCGCTCGCAGAAGGAGCTCAGCGAGAAGATCGCCGAGATGAAGGCAGCAGGCGTCACCGGCGCCCAGGGCATGGACGCCTTTGCAGATTCGACGGACAAGGCCACCCAGTCCCTGGAGGAGCAGCGCAAGGCCATTGGCGAAGCCATGGAGGCCGAGCGCAAGTCGGTGGGGTTCGCGAAGGACGACATGTCCGACTTCGCTAACTTCTTCTCCGGCGTGATCAGTTCCACCCGCGCACCGCTGGCCCAGCTCAGCGCCGAGGCGCTGGCGGCCTTCGACCAGTTGCGCGGCCTATCCAGTGCGGCGCCGCAGATAGACACCTCCTCGCTGGAGAGCACCACTGAGTCGCTACAGCGCATGCGCGAGGAGATGGGCAAGGTCGACGCCGCCGCCTCGATGCCTGGCGTTTCCGGCCTCGGGAAGTGGGCCTTGTCCATGAAGGCCGACAGCGACCGCGTGGCGGTCTCGTACTTGGAGCAGAAGCGGCAACTGCTGAGCCTGCTCGATGGCTACGACGCGGGCACGATCACCGTGCGCGAGTTCCTGGAGGAGGCGAAGGCAGCGCGCAATGGCATGAGCCTGCTGAACGACTCCGACCTGCGGCAGCTGGAAAGCACCATCGACTCGGCCAAGCAGCGGATGCAGCAGTTGTCCGAGGGCTCGCGCGACACCCTGGCGAGCCTGCGGGAGGAACTGGCGGGCCTGCGCGGCGAGCAGGAAGCAGTGGACCGTAGCAAGTTCAACAGTCGCAAGCAGGACCTGCAGGCGCAATTGGCCGACGCACAGAAGGCTGGTGACCTCAACGCTGTGCAGAACCTGATGCAGGCGCTGACGACTCTGCAGCAGATCCAGGCCGAGACCGACGCCAAGCGTCAGCTGGCGGACCAGCAGGCGCGCGTCGATGCCCAGAACGCTGCCCAGGCCCAGGCGCCCGCGCCGGCCTCGGCGACGCCTGCTGCTGCAACACCTTCCCAGCCGATGAAGACGATCCGCCTCGAGGTCCGGGGCCGGAGCGTCGACGTCGGCGTCGACGATGACGGTAGCAAGCTGCTCGACGTGCTCGGCCTGGCTGCCATGAGGACAAGCTGATGATGCTCGACAGCATCGAACTGGATGACCAGCTCGAATGGACCGATGAGTTCGCCTGGGACGCGGTGGCGCAGGAGCAGGAACGCTCCATCACCGGCGCGCTCTTGGTGCAGGAGGGCACCAAGCTGCACGGTAGGCCGATCACCCTGCAGGCCAATGGCGGGGCCTGGACGCCCCTGTCGGTGGTGCGGCAACTGGAGGCGCTGCGCGACCAGCGGCTGAAGGTCATGGACCTGGTGCTGCCGGACGGCCGGGAGTTCTCGGTGACGTGGAACCGGGCCAACGGCCAGGCTCCGCTGGAGGCCTCCCAGGTGCACCGCACGGTGAACCCTGGGCCCGCCGAGGACTACGAAATCACCCTGCGCCTGATCACGGTGGCGCCGCCGCCCCCTGAATCCCCCTGACATCAACCCCGCTTCGGCGGGGTTTTTCATTTCGCTGGAGCACACATGGCCATCAGCATCAACGACATCAAGCTGCTCAAATCGCAACGGCTCACCGACGAGGACGACGGCGGCGGCCGGGCGACCGGCCAGGCGGTGGTCGACAGCGAGGTCAACAACCTCTTCCCGGACATCTCTCGCCTGGATCGCACAATTGGCCGGATCAACCTGCGGAAGGTCTTCGCCGGGGTGGTCTCGCAGAATTCCGATCCCTATCTCGGCGCGCACGCGATCCTGACCCAGTCGCCGGAGGATCCGCGCGTCTCGGTGTTGCTGTTCAACACCGGCAGCCAGACGGACGAGCGTTCCGATGCGCGCAACGCCATCGAATCATTCGTCGTGTCGGCCGTGGCCGCGCCGTTCGAACTGCTCGGCAATCAGCTGCAGGGCCAGCGCGCCATCGCTTGTATCCAGCGCGAAGAGCAGCGCCTGCCGGAGATCGGGGAGGTGTACCAGCTGGTGAATGGTTCGCTCTCGCAATACGTGCGGATCACCAACGTGGACGCCCGCATCGAGTCGTACACATACGACTATGGCAATGGAAACTTCGTGAATTTCAGTCGGCGCCGGCTCGACATGTCGATCAGCTCACCGCTGCTGAATACGTTCCCGGGCGGCATTCCGACGCCGGCCGGGACGGTGATGCCCGCAGGTTCCGGCGGCACGAAATCCAGCGTGCTGACGACTCAGGTGGCCGATGCTGCCCACTACTACGGCATCAGCCCATTGGCTGAGGCGGTGGCCGAGGGGGCGCTGAGCCTGAAGGTCGCATCGGTCTATGCCCAACTGGTTCCCAGCAGCACGCGGGAGAATTCCCTGATCGACCAACTGGCCGGCTATCAGCGGCGCCTGGTGCTGGCCACCGGCCCGGCCCGAGCGGTCAACCTCACCTTCGCCCTGGTCGGCGGCGGCCAGTCGCGGACGTTCCTCGGCACCGGCTGCTCGCCCGGCTCGCTGACGCTCAACGTCAACGGCGGTACGTTCGCTGACGACAGCACCGGCAAGCTGCGCTACGTGTCCGGCAGCAACTGGATCACCAGCGGGACCGTGGACTACGAAACTGGCGAGATCAACCTTGTGCGCACCGGTGCTGGCTACACCGGCGCGGCCACCGCCAGCCACCAGCCAGGCGCCGCGGCCACCGGGGAGACCATAACCGGTGAGATCCCCATCGGTCTCGCAAACCGTGGCTACGTGTACACCCTGAGCCTGTCCGATGCACCGCCGATGCCCGGTACGCTGGAAGTGTCCTACATGGCCCTGGGGAAATGGCAGACCCTGCGCGACCAGGGCAACGGCGAGCTGGTGGGGGAGGGCACCGGCACCATCGTCTTCTCCACCGGCTCGGTATCGCTGACGCTGGCGGCTCTGCCGGACGTGGACAGCAGCGTGATCTGGGCTTATGTCGGGCAGAACAGCGCCGCGTTCACCCAGCGCACCGGTAGCAGCATCCAGGCCAAGGCCAAGGTCAGCCGCGCGCTGCCCCACCAGGGCCTGCTGCCGGGCTCGTACTCGGCGACGTTCGCGGTCGGCGGGGTGACCAAGACCATCGGCGACAACGGCAACGGAACCCTCTCCGGCAACGGCGGCAGCGGCGTCATCAACTACGCCGCCGGCACCGTGAGCATGGAACTGGCCGCCACCCCGGATGCCGGGACGGCGATCACCCACACGTACCAGCAAGGCGCTTTCACCGACACTCCGCTCGCCGTGACCTCGGACGGCACCGGCATGGCCACCTTCACCATCCCGGGCGCGCCGCTGAAGCCTGGCACGGTGCAGATCAGTTGGATCACGAAACAGAGGCAAGCCGTTCCGGCCATCGACCACGGCGTGCTGGAGAGCGGTAATTCCCTGCCGGTGTACGAATCAGATGTCCTTGTCAACAACGCGGTGAGCGACAACACCGCCGGCGGATGGGGCGGAGGCCGGAGCGGGAGCATCAACTACTCGACCGGCGCCTGCTCGCTCCAGGTTGCGCGGACCTACACCTACAAGGAGTTCGCATACGCCACCGAGAAGCATGGCTTCAACCCGGATACCATCGAACTGGTCAGCACCGACCGCAGCGAGATGGAGTCGTTCGGCGGCACGCTGACGATCCGCGCGCAGTCGAACAGCGAGACCTACGGCGACCAGACCGACACCCAGGCTGTGGTCCCGCTGACGCTGGACCTGCTGCCGGGCGTGTCGGAGTCGATCCTGCCGGGCTCGCTGGTGTTCACCTTCGCTGGTGAGACCTATGTGGATCGCTCGGGCGTGCTCTACAAGAACGTCAACAGCACTACCAATGCCGGCGGCGCGGTCGGTTCTGTGGACTACGCCGGGCGCACCGCGACACTTAGCTACTACCCGTCTGGCGCATCACCGGTGGTCACTCTGCAGGCGTGCCTGACGACGAACGCCGGCTTCGCCGTGAACGCCATGACGTTCCGTACCCAGGGGGCGCCGCTGCGCGTGGGCAGCCTGCAGGTCACCGCAGTACGGGTGGACAACGCCCAGGTGGTGACGGCGACGGCTGACGCCAACGGCGTATTCGCCGGAGCGGTCATCAAGGGCTCGGTCGACGTGACCACCGGAATCGTCCGGCTGCGGTTCACCAGCAATCTGGACGACTCGACCGGCGCGAGCGACATCCCGGTGATCCCGATCCTGCTGCGCTACAACGCTGTTGTGTATTCCACGCTGCCTCTGGACGCCAGCCTGATCGGCCTCGACCCCGTGCGGCTGCCGGCAGACGGACGTGTGCCGCAGTACCGTGAGGCCGACGTGCTGGTGATCCGCCACGTGAAGGAGACCTCGGTGGCGGATCCGCAACCTGGTGGTGTGCTGCAGTTGGCCCGCCAGCAGCAGGCCGCCATCGAGGTGACGGACGCCAACGGCGTGGCGCTGCGGCCGGCCAGCTACACGGTGAGCCGCGAACTGGGCCGGGTGACCTGGGGCAATCCCCTGGTGCTGCAGGATGCAGAGGGCAACCCGTTGACGCTGCCCCTGGTGGTGCGCGACCGCGTCGAGCACATGACGCTGTGCACCGAAGTGCAGATTAGTGGCCAGCTCGGCCTGGCCTCGCCGATGCCGTGGGACCTGCCGGCGGGCGAGGCGACGGTGAGCAGTGCAGTCAGTTGGGGCGACCTGCAGGCGCGCTACCACCACTGGTTCACGCAACGAGCGTGGAATAGCGGTGCGCCGAACTGGACGGATGCTCCGATTGGGGAGACCACGACCGCGCAGTACAACCTCCTGAGCTACCCGCCGATCATCGCGAATATGGGCGCCATCGATGGCAAGTGGGCGCTGGTGTTCACCGCCGCGACCAGCTTCCAGGTGGTGGAGGAGAAGCTGGGGGTGATCGCCACCGGCTCGACCGCGCAGGACTGCTCGCCGATCAACCCGGAAACCAACACGCCGTATTTCACCATTCGCGCCGCCGGCTGGGGCAGTGGCTGGGCCGCGGCGAACGCCGTGCGCTTCAACACCGACAGTTGCCTGGGCCCGCTGTGGATCGTTCGCACCATCCAGAGCGGCCAGGGCACGGTGACCGATGACAAGTTCGCACTGCAGATTCGAGGAGACGCTGACTGATGGCAGTCACTATCTATACCCACCACGACGCTGCCGGTCCAGGGTTGAACCTGACCGGCAGCAACCTGGCCAAGCTGCTGCAGATCCTGGTGCCGTGCCTGGTGAATGGCTATTCCGGGAAGGCGGCGGCGGGTTGGTCGGTTGCGCAGAACATCTCCAATGGGTTCACGTTATCTAGGCCTTCCGGCGGAGCGGTGAATTTCACCCGGACCGCTGCTGGAGGGCTGATGATATACCTGATGGAGGTAATGACCTCCGGGGCGAGTTCTCCTCCAACTGGGCAAAACTTGCGCTCCCTGCTGTATTCCGCGAGCAGTAACCCGACCGAGGGTAACCGGCACTGGATTTCGTTCCGTGATAGCGATCCCATCCGCGGTTGGCTCCTAGCAGCCACCGCAGATGCGTTTGTTCTCCAGGTCCGATTCACCGATGCGGTTTCCGAGACATCTAACACGAGCAGCCTGACCTTCTTCTGCGGTTCGGCAAAGTTGTATTCGGACCTGTCGGGCGTGCAAAACATGTTCGCCTTGAGCGGGGCCAGTAGAGCCTTGACCTGGACGTCGAGCCTCGATAACACGACCTTCGACGTAGGTTACACGGCGTTGCGCGACCCACTGACCGGCGCCGTAATCAGCGGCGCTGGACTGGTGGTGAGCGGCAACCCGGGAATGCTCCAGAATATTTCAACATATTTATCGCCGGTGCCTCCGGCGCTCCCCCCGGTGCTGCGGCTGAACCCACTGCATCTGGTGTATGGCGCGTCGTATGTGGGGCTGGTACCGGGCGTCCTCTATGACAACATCATTGGGCACTATGAGCCGGGAGGGATTATGGCTGCGCTGGGGTTTACTCCAACGCTGGAAGCATGGAGGTCGCCCAAGGTAGTGAATGGCTACAACGTGTGGCCGATCCCTTGCCCATACGGGCTGCTGTTCGTAACGGATGATCCGGGGGCCTGGTGATGGACTTTGCCTTTGCTGTTGCGAAGATGCCGATCCTGCAGCGTGGCTTCTACACCCCTTCACTCGGCATGGCCGCTGGAGCGTCGCGCCTTACTGTGCTGCCAGACAAGCAGGGGATACCAGTGCTACAGGCTCTGTCTCTGCAGGTCTTTCGGGAGGGTGAGGCGACAGCTGACCCGAAGCTCGCCACGTTGTTCGTGGGGGATGAGCCGGTGGGCTCTGCAGCCATTGGATTCTTCCGGGTGACTGCGGAGCCGCAGGTGCAGCGGTTCAAGACCGAGCTGCTGCGCGGTCAGTTCCTCGTGCAGGTCACCGACCGCGGCTCACCGCGGCTGGGCCTGCTGCGCTGGCCGATCCTCGATGCCTCCACTACCTCGCTCTCCTACAACCTCACCGAGGGGCAGGGCGGTGGGGTGATCACTCGGCCGGCCAAGATCCCGGCCGGCGCGCGCGTTGACGGCGTGCGGCGGATCCGCGAGGTGGTGGTAGTTGAGCGGCAGGCCGACGGGCAGTGGCGTGTCGCCGGCGCCGGCTTCACCGCCGAGGAGGCGCTGCAGGACGTGGACCTGGAGGTCACTGACGCAGGCACCTGGTATGCCCTGGGCATGGACGACTGGGGCGAACTGTTCGAGCCGGGAAAGGCGGTGGAAGTCGGCCAACGGGTACGGCCAACGGTCATGGAGGGCTGGCTGTACCAGGTAACCGAAGCCGGCAACCTGCCGGCCGAGGAGCCGGCGTGGTGGCCGATCCAGGGCGAAAATCCGTCGCGTCTGATCGGCACCGCGCGCCTGCAGGCCGTGCGCTACTACCTGCCACTAGGTCTTGGGCCTTTACCTATCGAGATGACCTGATGCTGACACACGACACGACGTGCGCCTGGCAGCCCGCCAGGCGCCTTGGGGATCCTGCGCGCCTTGTGCGCTGGTCCACCGTGCCGGCGAAGGAGGGCGGCGCCGTTTCCGGCTGGGGCGTCGGTGGTCAGATTGATGATCAGGCCGGCTCGGGCTGGGGCGAAGTGGCCGCCGCCGATGCAGGGGCCGCCGGCGCCTGGGGGCAGGGCCAGGCCCTTGACGCCGCCGAGGGCTCGGGCTGGGGCGCCGTTCCAGTTCGTGACTCCGGGGCCTGGCTGGCCTGGTCGCGCCGCGTGCAGCAGCAAGACGTCCGTCTGCGGCTGATCTACCGGCCGGCGCCGCCGTGGAAGGACACGGGCCAGGCGCCAAACTGGAACCGCTGCGACGAGTTCGGTCCGACACGGGATGCAGAAAGCGAACTGCTGGGCAGCCTGTACGTGCCGAGCGGGGTGCTGGAGTTCAGTTTCGGCGGCGCCCGCTACACGCCCAGCAGCCTGCCCATGGCGTTCTTCGACTTCCGCTACACGCCGCCGGTGCATTCGATCCAGCCGCGCGACAGCGGCGCGGTGGTGCGCTTCACCCCGGCGCGCATCATCGACCAGATGCGGAGCATGCCCTGGGGCTGGGGCACGCCGACCGATCCGCGCCCGACGGGCATCGTATACCCGGACTACCCCGGCCCCGTGGTCGTCATCGACCCGCCCGAGGAACCGACCATCCTGGAGACCTACATGATCGCCAACACGGTCACCCTGGTGGAGCTGGCC
>Ga0180219_1000362_pt1 | contig 40017 bp, 40 predicted proteins | sample eDN3rd30CBELigMG_FD_151338 | JGI IMG/M metagenome (GOLD analysis project Ga0180219, IMG submission 151338) | Enriched Miracle-Growth compost microbial communities from Emeryville, California, USA - eDNA 3rd pass 30_C BE-Lig MG (version 2)... ... | reverse complement strand
GCCCCGCTCCCCGACATGGTAGTCTTGCTCCTCGGCCGGTTCGGTCCGACCGCGCGCCTCTAGCTCAATTGGCAGAGCAAGTGACTCTTAATCACTGGGTTCCGGGTTCAAGTCCCGGGGGGCGTACTCCACACCGTCAGCGAACCACTCGAGTGGTTGGCCGGTGATTCGCGCCCATCCGACGAACGCCGACGCCGGCGGCTCACTGACACCCGTCTCCCAGTTCGAGATCGTCGATCGGCCGACGCCGAGTGCTCGGGCGACGTCCGCTTGTTCGAGGTCTGCGACGAGTCGTGCGGTACGTAGCCGCTTCGCCAAAGTGAGCCCGGTGTCATTGATCAGGGTCATGCGCCGAGATTAGCACCTGGTGTCAGTATTCCGACACGCCGCGGTCAATCCGAGAAGTTGTGTGTCGTGCCGAAACTCTGTCGGCATGTCCAAATCTCGACGTGATTCGTACGTGCCGCTCGGCGGTCTATCGACGCGCACCGCCTGGGCGATCATCGCTGTCGTCGCGGTCTACATCGGCATCGGGCTGGGAGCTCTCCTGGGCCTCACGATCGGCCCAACGTCATGACCGAGGCGGAGGCCAGGGTCGTCGACAATGGCGGGACGCTCGTCCGCGACAAGCTCTGGTTTGACGACGGCTTCACGATGCTGCCGAACCGATGGGTTCGCGACGACCGACTCACGTTCGGCGCGCGCGGCATCCTCTCGTTCATCGCCTCCCACGAGCCCGGATTCGAGCTCTCTGTCGAGTTCATTGCCAGGGCCTCGAAGCATGGCCGTGATGCCGTCAGGGGATCGCTCGGCGAGCTCGAGCGCCTCGGCTACCTCGCGCGATACCGCGGCCGCGAGAAGGGCAGATTCGGCCGCATCAAGTGGCACCTGAGAGACCCCTGGTACCCGCGCCGCAACCCGCTGACGCTCCTGACCGAGGTCGACCTCCTCGACCCGCTCGGCACGAAAAAGACCCGATCAGCACCAGCGACTGAAAACCCGGCGCCGGTAAACCCGGCGCCGGTAAACCCGGCGCCGGAAAATCCGACGACTATAAGAACACCATCTACAAGAGATACCTATGGGCTAGTACCGCAGACAGCTGACGGTACAGGCGCGCGCGAGAGCGACGTGTGCGCGTTCGGTCACCCGCTCGTCGACGTCACGGGCGGCGGAGTGCCGATCTGCGCGCGCGGCGACTATGCGGCCGAGGCGGTCCTGTCGTGACCGCCGCCGGCAAGCAGGTATACGCCCGCCACGGGCGCATCGTCCGCCTCATCCGATGGTTCATGACCCCGCAGGGCATGGACTACCAAGTCCGCACGGGCATCCTCGAGCGCTACGACGCGAGCACCTGGGGAATCATCGAGAACGGCGTCGCAGTCGTGCTCCCGCGCGCCGAGTGGGCGGAGTACCTCCCGTGATCGAGACCAACCGAGAAGTCGGGGACCGGATCTGGGCCAAGTTCCGCGCGCCCGTCACGCCGAGCCTCGACGAGCAGATCGACGAAGCCCTCGAGCTCGTCAGCGACGAGCAGCCCGACGAGCAGATCCTGCCCGCGATCTTCAAGACCATCAACGACGAGTTCTCGGCCCAGGTCGAGCTCGCCCTCGAAGTCGGAGCAGCATTCGTGCGCGGCGGTGCACTCTACGCGCTCTGCGGCGCCGCGATCGTCTCCACGATGCCCTGCACGATGCCAGCAGGGCACACCGGGCCGCATAGCCACCACGGCGCCGTCCACTGGGGGCTCACGCGATGAGGCTCGCGATCGCGGACCCGCCATACCCGCCGATGTTCTCGACGCGACGCGACCTCGCCGCCGGCGGCGAGCGGATCGTCTCGAGGAGCCGCGCGACCCGCTGGTACGGCGAGGCGCCCAGGTCCTCGAGCGACCTCGCGCCAGCTGACTTCCACCCGGACGCCGGGCGCTGGGACAGCCTCGACGAGCACCGCCGGCTACTCCTCGATCTCCTCGACGAGTACGACGGCTGGGCGATCGCGACGACACCGGACGGCCTCGGCGCCTACGCACCGCTCCCGATCGCGGCACGGATCATGGCATGGCACAAGCCTCGAGCGCTCCCAGGCGCGCACCGGATCCGCAGTCACTGGGAGCCCGTCATCGTCTACGTCCCCGAGGGGCGCCGGAGCCGCCTCGAGGGGACCGTGCCCGACGTGCTCGTCTGCAACCCGCCACAGATCAACTTCGCCGGCGCCAAACCCGCCGAATGGACGCGCTGGGTCCTCGACGCACTCGGCTACGCACCAGGTGAGGACGAGGTCGTCGACCTGTTCCCGGGGAGCGGATCAGTGGCCCGCGCGATCGACGGGCTCCTCATATGAGCGCGAAGCACCAGGACCCGGAGTACCGGAAGAACGCGCGCATCGTCCGCCAGCAGGTGAAGGCCGCGAGGCTCCGCGGGTCCGACGTCGCGTGCTGGCGTTGCGGGCGGGATCTCGACCCCGAGCAGAGCTACGACGTCGGGCACCGCGACCCGCTCGGCGGGCACGCGCTCTCGAACCTCGCGCCCGAGCACCGCTACAAGACCGGCCGATGCCAGGGCAACCGAGCCGCCGGCGGACGCATGGGCCAGGCCCGGCAGGCCGCGCGTCGGGTCGAGACGACCGGGCTCCTCAAGTGGTGAACGAGACCTTGTTCCCGATGCCGGTCCAGGGTCCAGAGACCGACGAGCGATTCACGCCGCGATGGGTGTTCGATGCGCTCGGCGAGACGTTCGACCTCGACCCGGCATCGCCGGTTGGACTCGACACGTTCGTTCCCGCGAGGACGCGATACACCCGCGAGGACGACGGGCTCGTGCAGCCATGGCACGGATTCGTCTGGCTCAACCCGCCGTTCTCCGCGTCGACGCCGTGGGCGCGGAAGTTCATCGCGCACGGCAACGGGATCTGGCTCGGCCCTGCTGCTGCTGCTGCTGCTTGGTTCCAGTCCATGCTCCGTGCTGCTGATCGCATCTGGCTCATGCGCGACTTCGCGTTCGTGCACCCAACTCACAAGGGCAAGTACTCGTCCATGCCGCTCGCCATGTGTGCGCTCGGAGACCGTGCCGCGCGCGCCCTCGATCGTGCGGGTGAGCGCGTGCCGGATGCTGGCGTGATTGTCGTTCGGACCAGCTTTTTTTCTTTGGAATCTCTCACCCCCGCCGAAGGCTCTTCAGCCTTTCCTCCCCCTGAAATGACAGGACGATGACCACCACAACCGCGCCGCGGCGCCGCGCGAACGCGAAAACGAAGATCATCACCGCGGCCCGGGCCGGCGTGCAGCCCTCGCTCGCGGACCTTCAGGACGAAGGGGTCTGGCTCGAGTGGCGTTCGCGCATCCCCGAGCCGCTGCGCGTGACCGATCTGGTCACGACCGACCAGGGCCGGGCCGAGTTCCTCGAGGGCGCGCGCCTCCTGCGCCTCGATCAGCGGGTGCGAGCGGGTGACGGGCAGAAGGGACCGACCCCGATCCAGCTGGTGATCGCCGACGAGCTCGGCGCGGGGCACCTGCTGAACGCCGTGCTCGAGCCACGGCGCACCACGAAGACGACGAGCATCCAATGCGTGCTCGTCGGACGCGGCCAGATGCGCGAGGACTACGTCATGGGCTGGACCGTGACCATGGTGGGTGGCGGGCAGAAGGGCCGCGAGCGGTTCCTCCTCGACATCGTCGCCCCGATCCGTCGCGTCTACCCCGATCCCAAGTCGATGCCGTTCAAAATCAACGAGGGCAAGGGCTCGGAGTCCATCAGCTGGGCGCGCCGCGGCAACCACTTCGCGCTCTACGCCCCGACCTCGGACGGGTTCCGCTCGGGCGGCTTCGACGTCGCCTGGGTCGACGAGGCCGGCGAAGCCGACCCCGAGATCTCCCTCGACCTCATCGTCTCAGTGCTCCCCACGATGGACACGAAGCCGGGCGCACAGTTCATCGCCTCCGGCACGGCCGCGTCCTACACGACCGGCAACCTCCTCTACGACACGCTCGAGGACCCGACCGCCGGCGTCATCCGCCATGGCGTGCCGCAAAGCATCGACCCCGAGGAACTCGAGGACTGGGAACCGAGCGACGAGCACCCTCGCGCCCACGTGCGCGAGCTCATCGAGATCCACCACCCGGGCGTCGGCTACACGACGCCGCTCGAGGCGGTCGAACGCAACTTCCGCAAGTTCCCCCGCGACAAGTTCACCCGCGAGTACCTCGGCCTCTTCGGCACCGAAGGCGCCGCCGACCGGATCATCCCGCCCGCGGCGTGGGAGCGCACCAGCCTCGACGGCGACCTGCCGCCCGCGCCGGCGCAGTTCGCGCTCGCCATGGCCGTCCACCCAGACGGACTGTGGTCATCGCTCGGCGTGGCCTGGTATCTCCAGCCCGCCGAGGATCTCGTCACCTCGGCGCTCGCCCTCGAGGGCGTCGCACCCGAGCAACCCGACCGGATCGCGATCGGGCTCCTCCATCACCAGTCCGGCATCAAGGGCTTCGCGCTCACCGCGCTCCAGCTGGCCCGGAAGTACAACCTCCCGATCATCTACGACAAGGCATCCCAGGCCGCCGGCGTCGAGATCGAGACGCTCCAGCGGGCGACCCCGCCCGCGCGGCTCATCGCGGCCACGACCGAGGACGTGCGCCGCGGCGCGACCAAGATGCTCAAGCTCCTCGACGCCGGCGTGCTCGTCCACTTCCGTCGACAGTCGCAGCTCGAGCGCGCCGCCGAGATCGCGATCAAGCGCGGGATCGGCACCTACGGCGGCTTCGGCTTCGGCCGGCCCAAGAACGACTACGCCGCCGACATCACCCCGCTCGAGGCGTGCTCGCTCGCACTCCAGTACCTCGACGACGCACCCAAGCCCACGTCGCCCGCCGACGCCATGCACTTTGGATAGGACCCCCATGAGCACACGCGGCCGGATCCGCCTCGACTCGACCAAGATCAGCGTCGTCGTGACGTGCGACGACTGCCCGCACTGGCGGGCGTTCCAGTTCACGAAGCTCGAAGCTTGGCAGTCCGCAGCGGCTCACGAGGAGCGCGTTCACCCCGAGCGGAAGCAGGCGCGCCAGGCGCTCCAGTGGGCCACGACACGCCGCTGATTTTCGGGACTCGTCTATCGGGCTGAGTCTCTCGCTCGTGGGCTTCTTCGACTTCCTGCGCCGGCCGCTTTCCGCGATGCCGCCGATGATCGCGAGCCCCTACGCGCCTGAGCCCGACCTCGGCAAGCTCATCGTCGCCGACCTCTACCCGGACCTCCCGACCGCCCTGACTCGGGAGTCGGCGCTCAAGGTCCCGGCCGTCAAGCGCGCGCACGACATCGTCTGCGGCGTGCTCGCTCGCATGCCCTGGCGGCTCTACGACGGGGACACCGAGGTCGACGAGCAGCCGCGCTGGCTCCTGTCGTCCGCGAGCGGCCTGCCACCGCGCGACCTTCGCTGGGGCGTCGCCTCCGACCTGTTCATGTGCGGCTGGGCCGCGATCGGCTTCAAGCTCGTCGGCGGGCTGCCCGACGACGCGCTGCACCTGCCCTACGGCACCTGGACGCTCGAGGACAACGGCACGGTCACCGCGACCCACGAGGACATTCCCACCCGCTACCTCCAGCGCATCATCCCGATCCGCCTCGGCTACGGCTCCAACGGCATGCTCTTCGACGGCTACGACACGATCGCCGACGCCCGATCGATCGAAGCCGCCTACCGCGACCGCATCGAGAACCCCGTCGCCCTGACGATCCTGTCGCTGGCCGCCGAGCGCTGGGACGGCTGGAGCCCCGAGGAGCGCCAGACCTTCCTCAACACGTGGAAGACCAACCGCTCCGGCAAGGGCGGCGCGACCGCGCTCAAGCCCGACTGGGTCACCGTCGACATGCCCGGCCAGCTGCCGACCGACCTGTTCGAGTCCGGCCGCAACGCCAACCGCCTCGACATCGCCAACCACGCCGGCCTGCCCGCCGCCCTCGTCGAAGGCGCCAAGCAGTCCGGCGGCGGCGACATCCACTACTCCAGCGAGGCCGGCGGCGCGCAGCGCAACGAGCTCTGGGACTTCGGCATCGCCAAGTACGCCGACGCGATCGAGTCGCGCCTGTCCCTCGACGACGTGTGCGAGAAGGGCCTGTCGATCCGGGTCGACGCATCCAACTACCTGACCGCGACGCCGGTCGAGCCGCAGACGAGCGAGGACTGACATGGGCACCATTCAGATCGACGCCGGCACGCTCGAGTTCAACGCCGAGGACCACACCGCGACGGGCCTCCTCGTCCCGTTCGGCGTCGAAGCCCGCTCCAACATCGGCCGCTTCACCGTTAACGCCGGCGCCTTCGAGATCCCCGCCGACCTCACCGGCGCCAGCCTGAACCTCGAGCACGAGCGCGAGCGCGTCGCCGGCGGCATGACCCGCGTGTGGGAGCAGCCCGAGTCCGGGATCTTCGCCTCGTTCAAGTTCGCCGACACCCCGCTCGGCCGCCAGGCGTTCGCCGACGCCAAGTCCGGCAAGCGCAAGCACCTGTCGGTCGAAGCCGCCGACGTCAAGATCCGCGACGGGCAGGCGACCAGCGGTCGCGTGTTCGCCGCCGCCCTCGTCGAAGAGCCGGCGTTCGCCGGCGCCACCCTCCTCGCCGCAAAAGACACCCCCGAAAGGACCACCACCATGAGCGCATCGCGCACCACCGGCAAGCGCCGGTCCATCATCCCGGCGTCGACCCTCCTCGCCGAGACCGCCGGCGACGACATCGACGCCGAGGTCGAAGCCACCGACGAGGAGACCGTCGCGGTCAGCGCCGACGCGCTCCCGGACGAGATCGTCGTCGAGACCCCCGAGGGCGACGTCGTCTACACGCCCGACGCCGAGGAGGACGCCGAGGAGGTCGCTGCGACCGTCGAGGCCCGCGCCGCGCGTCGCGGCGCCCCGGTCCGCCGCACCGTCCCCGCGACGCTCCTCGGCGGCGCACCCCGCCGCGGAGGCGCGCGGACCCGCGCGCGCGGACCCGAGCCCCGCCAGATCTTCGCCGCGATCAACCGGGCGCGCCTGCACGCCGCGACCAGCGACGACATGACGCTCCTCGCGTCCGCGAACCCGCGGCTGTCGGGCGACCCCGCGACCCTCTTCGCGGCACTGTCCGACGTCAAGGTCAGCGGCGCCGGCTCGCTCCCGATCGGGGGGTCCGCGATCCAGCCCAACTGGGTCGGCCAGCTCTACCAGGGCCTGGAGTACGAGCGCCAGTACGTGCCGCTCGGCACGGTCGGCACCGAGATCTCGATCGAGGGCAAGAAGGGCTACAAGGTCCACCGCGGCACGTCTGGCGCACCGGTCGACTCCTACGCCCCGACGTCGACGTGGGCGGGCAACAAGTCCCCGATCGCGTCCGGCACCGGCTGGACCCAGTCGGCCGGGTCGACCCTCGCCCGGTTCGCGTGGGGCGCTGACATCGCCCGCGAGTTCTCCGACCTGCCCGGCGGCGCCGAGGTCCTCGAGGCGTTCTTCAAGCTGATCGCCGAGGACTACCTCATCTGGTCCGACGACGTCGCCCTCGACGCCTGGCAGATCGCCTCGGGCGCCCCGGTCGACCCGGCCTCGTCGAAGTACTCGGCGAACTACCCGGCCGCGGTCGGGCAGGTCATCCAGGGCATCCTGGCCGTCAAGGCGCGCAAGAGCGACTACCGTCGCGACCTGCCGACCTTCGGCATCCTCAACGAGATCGCCTACGAGCAGATCGCGTACGCCGCCGGCGGCGAGGAGAACATGCCCGCGTTCGTCAAGCTCGTCCTGTCGACGAACGCGGACGGCCAGGCGGACGGCGACGTGCAGCTCGTGCTCGGCGAGACCGGCATCGACGACACCGCATCGGTCATCGTCGGCGCCCAGCGCGCGATCGAGTTCGACGAGCTCCCCGGCGGGCCGCTGCACATCGACGCGCTCGAGATCGCCAAGGGCGGCATCGACCGCGCCATCCACGGCTACCTCCAGACCTTCGAGGTCCGGCCCGAGGCCGTCGTGCGGATCGGCACCCCCGCCGCCCGCGTGGTCGACACCGCCTACGTGTACGGGCAGATCGTGAAGCAGTCCTCCACGATCTACCGGTGCGTCGTGGCCGGCACGACCCACGCCTCGAACACCCCGACCGCGCCGGCGATCGGTGCGACCGTCACCGACGGCACCGTCACCTGGCTGCGCCTGGCCTGAGAGCACCATGCCCGACTGGTACTCCGCAGACTCCGAGGGGGCGCAGACGCGCCTCCTCGGGGCCTGGCCCGACGCCCCGCTCATCAACCTCGAGGTCTGCGGAATGATCCTCGAGGTCGCCCGCGGGCAGGTACTCGAGTACGGCGCCGAGCTCCTCGACCCGCTCGAGCAGCTGGCCGAGGACATCGCCAGCCTCGGCTACCCGCAGACGACCATCGACGACGTCATGGCGCTCCTGGACGGCGAGCCGTTCGCGCCGCCCGTGCGCTACGTCTACGCCCAACTCCAGCAGGCGATCAACCTGTGGAACGCCGGCCGCGCGAGCGGTGACGGCGAGATCGGCGAGGGCGCGTTCACGTTCACGCCGCGGCCGCTGGACAAGACCATCCGCGGCATCATCCGCCCGATCGACGGGAAACCTCATGTCCTCTGAGCCGTCGCCGCTGGCCACGGTGCGACCGTGGCTCGTCGAGCGGATCACCCCGTACCTGCCCGAAGGGTGGGACGCGAAGCCGGGCCTCGTCACCCCCGGCGAGCTCGCCAAGCCCACCGTGTACTGCGAGTACCACTCGCTGGACCGCAAGGACCTCCCGCCCGGATTCGTCACCTGCCACATGCGCCTCGTCGTCGTCGACAACCACAAGGACGTCAGCACCGCCGAGGACGAGATCGACGCCCAGGTCCTCGAGCTCATCATCGCCCTCACCCTCGACGACCAGACCACCTGGACCGGCGCCCGCAAGACCGCCGACTTCGCGCCGTACCTCGGCTGGGAGCTCGACGTCGACGTAATCGCCGGCCTCACCCGACCCCCGACCCCCGAACCGGACCCTGAGCCGGACACCGATCCCGAGGAGTAACCACCATGGCCGAGATCGCCGCGACCCCCGTCTTCGTCAACTCGCCGACGAAGATCGGCACGAACGGGCAGAGCGCCCACATCACGTCCGCGACGCTCACCCCGAGCACCCGCGTCACCCGCTACACCGACGTCACCGGCAAGGATCGCGTCGTCGGCGCGACCGAGGTCGCCTGGCAGCTGGCGCTCAGCACCATCCAGGACCACGCCGCCGCGACCGGCCTCCAGCGCTTCATGCTCGACAACATCGGCACCGTGCTCAGCTGCGAGACCGAGGTCCCCGGCGGCAAATACGCCTACAAGATCATCGGCAGCCCCCTGCCCGCCGGCGGCGCAGGCGGCGCGCTCGCCACCGGATCGATGACCTACGAGGCGTTCGACGTCGCCTTCACCGCGACGGGAGCCTGACCATGGCGGGTCGCATCAGTCTCCTGATCGACTCGCCGCTCCGCACCCTCATGCTGGCCATGCAGGACCTCGACAAGGAGGTGCGGACTCAGATCGGCAAGGCCACGAAAGCCGAGGCCGCACCGATCTGGGAGGACGAGCTCTGGAAGCACGGCGGCCGCTCCCTCCTCGAGGAGCGCCTCGCCGACTCCGGCAAGGTCGGCGTCACCACCCGCAACGTGTTCCTGCGCGCCGGCACCGGCAAGCTCCGCTCCGGGGCGCCCCTGGACCGACTCGCCCGCGCGGTCGAGTTCGGGCGCCCCGCCGACGCCCTCGCTCGTCGCACGAGCCGCAAGGGCACCACCTACAAGATGCGCTCCGGGAACCGATTCCTGCCGCGTCAGCGCGGCGGCTACATGGTCTACCCGGCCGCGTTCGACTCGATCCCGCGCTTCGCATCGCTGTGGATCCAGACCACGGTGCGCGCCGTCCACGAAGCCGTCGAGAAGGCGACCTGACATGGCCAAGACCCCGATCGAGATCGGCATCGCCGAGGACGGCGAGGCGTTCCGCAAGGGCCTCAAGGCCGACGTCATCGAGCCGCTCGAGGACGCCGAGGAGGCGATCACCGACCTCGGCAAATCCAAGGGTCCCGAGCGGCTCGAGCGCGAGCTCGAGGTCGCCCAGGAGCAGACCAAGGATCTCCGCAAAGAGACCCGCAAAACCGCAGACGAAATCGCCGCCGCCTACCGGCAGTCCTCGGCGAAAGCCAAGGACAGCTTCAAGGGCGCAGGCGACGCCGCCGAGGCGTTCGGCGATCAGAGCAAAGCCAAGTTCGCCGAGGTCGCCTCCAGCTTCAAGGGCGACATGGGGTCGATCCAGGACCTCGCCCAGGGCACCCTAGGCGGCATCGCCGGCACCCTGACGGGGCCGTTCGCCCTCGCCGCCGGCGGTGCCGCGATCGGCGTCGGGCTCATCGGCTCCGCCATCCAGGGCTTGGTCGCCGACGCCGAGGCGACCAAGCAGCGCGTCGGGGAGAAGTTCAAGGAAATGGCCCAATCGGGCTTAGACGACTGGCTGTCCATGCAGGCCGTCATTGCCCGTACCGACGACATCCTCGCGGATCACGGCGATGAGGTCACGAAGATCGCCGACGAGCTAAACCTGCCCGTCGAAACCGTCCTCGCGGCCTGGGCCGGCATGCCCCACGAGATGGAAGTCGTCAAGGTGAAGCTCTCCGAAATGAGCGCGGAAGTCCGCGACTTCGCCGAGAGCATGGGGCAGCCATCTGAGATCGCCGAAGAGATGTACCTCAATCTCGAGACCTCGACGAAGCCGCTGCGCGACGCGATGCGCGAGACCGAGGGTGCCGTCGACCGCTACGAAGAGCGGGCGCGCGTTGTGAACATGATGCTGCGCAACATGCTCGCCGATGCCGGCAACATCAAGCAGGAGATCGACGACGTCGGCAATGAGCTTTACACGCTCTCCGACGGTCAGCAGGTCATCATCGAGGCCGACACGAAACAGGCCACCCTCAACCTCGACAAGTTCCGAGAGGACCTCGACGGCATCGCCGACACGGTGGTGTTCACCCGTGCCGAGATCGAGACGCCGAACGTCGCGAGCGTCTGGAATCAGCTGCAGCACGACCTCAACGGGCGCGGTCCGCTGCGCGTCCGTGCGGTCGCCGACCTCGGCGGGGTGAGAGTCCTGTGAGCACCATCAGCTGGCTCGGCGGGTCGATCACCGCCGACATCGAGATCTCGACGCTGTCGACCACGCGGGCCTCGCGCGTGGTCCAGCATGACGTTCTCAACGGGGGCGCCCTGTTCACAGTGCGGCCGGCGTCGCCGCGCACGCTCGAGCTCGTCGCCCGATCGACCTCGGCGACCGGGATGAAGGCGCTCGAGGTCGCGCTCGCCGCCGGCGGCACGATCACCCTGAGCGACGTCGGTCAGTCGGACCTCGTCGCCGAGGTCATCCTCACCGGACGAGTCACGCGCGAACTCGATCCGAAGACCGCCCGCCAGTGGATCGTGCGTGCCGAAGTCACGGAGAACCCGACATGAGCATCCCCGCCGAGCACACCGTCACGGTCACGCTGAACGGGCAGACCATCCCGGTCCTGTCCGGCACGCTGCGTCACGACACGACGAAGGCGCCGGCGATCACCGCCAACCTGACGGTCCCGGCGACGCCGGCCCTCCTGGCATTGGACCCGCAACGCGACCTGATCTGGGCGACGATCACGGTCACCGTCAACCGCAAGAAGTTCTACCGGGTCCGGCACATGGCCTCCCTCATCCCGGGGATCTCCACGATCGCGCAGTTCACGACGGCCTATCTCGGCAAGAAGATCTCCGACATCACGACGTCGGCGGCGATCCAGTCAAAGACATGGACGTTGCAGCTGCGCGCGGTGCGCGAGCGGTGGGCGGACGCGACGATCGACCTGACGCTCAAGTCTGCCGAGGCGCTCCTGATCGACTTGTTCAACCCGACCGGCTACAACGGCGTGAACAACTCGCCGCAGCTGGACCTGCCCACCACGAGCATCCTCGCCGCGGCGCAGAAGCTCGCGACCGTGTGCGGGCTGGGCACGATCACGAGCTACCCACCCGTAGCCGGCTCCTCGGCGATCACCGACGTCCAGAAGCGCTGGCGGCGCGGGATCAGCGCGTGGGACCAGCTGCAAGTCGTCCTGCGCGACAAGAACCTCCTGGCCCGCCCGGACGGGTCCACCATCAAGCTCATCCTGGAGACCACGGCCGCCACCAACGACGTCACCCTGACCGATGGTGCGAACGGCACGATCCTCGACGGCGGCCAGGTGATCGACCGTGACGACCCGGACTTCGCGCACGTCATCGTCGGCGGCACGCAACCCGCCTGGCTGTCGCACCCGTCACTTCCCGACGTTGACCGCGACTACCTCGGCGGGATCTCGACCGTGGCTCGCAAGCAGACCTCCCCGTACCCGCACGCCACGCCCCCGTACAAGACGCTGCGCTCCCCGAGCGACAGCTACACCGGCTGGGGCATGTACATCGGCCCGACCGCGAACGCCTACCACCGGGGCCGCGGCTGGGACGTCGCGATCGTCGCGGACTACACGATCGACCCGGACACGCTCGCCCACGTCACCGCGCAGGGCTCCAGCTTCGACGCCCGCGTGCGCGGCGTCGAGCACGCCTGGCCGGCCAACACCTCCCGCCTCGACCTCGTCGAGACGTACAACCCGACCCGAGCAGAAGAGCTCCTCCTCGCAGATTGGTGGACCTGACATGGCAGCTGGACCCGGCTACACCGACTCGGACGGCATCTGGCGCTACGGCGAGGACGACGCCCTGTTCCCGTCGTCGCAGTTCAGCGAGCTCCTCAACAAGCTCGCGTCGACCGTGGGGCCGGCGATCAACACGATCGTCAACCAGAAGGTCGTCTCGATCGCCGCCGCGCCCGACGTCGCCCTGATCCTCGCGACCGTCGCATCACAGCTCATCACCTATGAGACCTCAACATCGTTCACGTTCGCCGACAACTCCCTGCCGGCAGGGGCGCCGCTCAAGTTCATCTTCTTCATCGGTGGCGCACCTTCGGCACCTGGAGGCATCACGACAGGCCTGCTGATCCGAGTCCGCCGTAACTCGTCAGGGACCCAGTGGGGCGATGTCCTCATCCCGTTCACCACCGGCGAAAAGATCTATCGCCGCAACTACGCCGCCGGGGCCTGGACCGCGTGGGCCGCCCTCACTTGACTCGAGACCCCGGAAGGCACTATCTCTCATGAAGCTCATCGCATGAGCGCGCCGCTCCGTCTGCTGCGCCCGACCACCGGGCCGCTGTCCGACACGTTCGCCGAGCACGCCGCCCGCTATCCGAGCCGCGTCGCGGTCGGGAACTACGCGTACTGCGGGCAGGATCACGCCTGGCACACGCCCGACGACTGGCCCGTCTACGCCTCACACGACGGCACGGTCGACGTCGAGCTCTACGACCCCGACTACGGGCACCTGGTCACGATCCTCGCCCCGCTCGGCTACAAGACCCGCTACGCCCACCTGTCCGTCGTGCTCGTCGAGCCGGGCCAGCAGGTCCGCGCCGGCCACCGCCTCGGCACCATGGGCGCCACCGGCAACGCCCGCGGCATCCACCTGCACCACGAGCTCATCGTGAACGGCATGCAGACCGACCCTGCCCCCTACTACCTGTCCGAGGCCGACTGGGCCGCCTGGGAAACCGAGACCATCACCCCCGAGGAGGACGACATGATCGTCAAGCACATTCGCCGCGACGGGATCGGCGAGCACTACCTGTTCGTCTCGCCGGCGATCGTGTCGCTGAGCCGAGAGCTCTCCATGCTCTCGCCCAGCGACCGAGCATTCGAGGACCGTGTCGCGACGACGCTCAACGACGGGCGCACGCCGGAGTTCTGGAACGAGACCCCCAATAAGTCCTGGTACCTGCGCAACCAGCTCGCCGCCCGCGTCGCCGGCATGCCGACCGACTACCCACTGTCGCCCACGAACCCCTACCGCGCCGGCACGGTCGGCGTGATCAAGACCGACCCGCCCGCCCAGGTCACCGCGGCCACCATCGCGACGGCCGTCGCCGACAAGCTCGCCGAGCGGCTCCGAGCGTGAGCGACGCGCTCCTCGTCGCGATCCTCGGCGTCGCCGCCGCCGGGCTGACGGGCTGGATCGCCTGGCTCACCCGCCGCCTCGTCGGCTTCGAGCGCGAGAACCGCGCCCTGTGGCTCTGGGCACGCGAGCTCGTCGACTTCGCCTACCGGCACAACCCCAACAACGACCCCATCCCGGAACCACCCGCGTTCCTCACACCGAAGGACTGACCATGCTCAAAGACCACCCGCGCATACGTGTCGCGCTCTACCTCCTCGCGATCGCCGCCGCGGCCGCGGCGCCGTTCATCGCGGTGTACGCGCCCGAGCTCGGCGCAGCCGCGGCGACCGCCGCCGGCGTGCTCACGGCCGCCGCCGGCGCGACCGCGCTGTCGAACCTCACGCCCAGCGACGAGTAGCCGCTACCGTGACGCCATGGAACTCCTCGTCACGATCCTGATCGCGATCGTCGCCCTCGCGATCGCCCTCGCCGTCTCCTACTGGATCATCCGCGCCGCAGTCGGCGCGGCCATCCGACAGCACGGCTGGGTGTTCCGCGGCGAGGCGCCGCCCGACTACATCAGCCCTGGGACCGGCAAGGCCTACATCGTCGACCCAATCACGGGACGACCCGGCCGCGCACGAGAGTAGCTACAGGTCGCCGCCGACTGCGCGCCTCAGCTGACGCGCGGTGCGGTGCACGTAGACCTCGGTCGTCGCGATCGACGCGTGGCCGAGGAGCTCCTGGACGACGCGGAGATCTCCGGTCTCGTCGAAGGCTTTGGTTGCTCGGCGGTGCCTGAGCATGTGCGCGGTCTGGCCCTCTGGCATCGCACGGCTGAGTAACGTCCCGACCCACGCGGGCGAGAGCCGCCCGTCGATCTTCCCGGGGAACAGTGGGCCTGGTGGGCATGCCTGAATCATCCGTGCGAGCTCGTCCGGCACGGGAACGAACCGGCGTTTGCCGCCCTTGCCCTTCACGAGCATGGACCAGCCGAGCAAGTCGCGGAACAGGTCCTCGCGATCGGCGCGGCTGATCTCGCCGCGTCGCATCCCGAGGCGGGCGCCGAGTTTTGCCATGAGGGGCACGCGCGGGTCCTTCGCGCGCTGCGTCCACGCGATCGCGATGTCGCTGGCCGGTAGTCGCCGAGGGCCCTCCTGGGCGTCGCGCACGCGGCGGAGTCGCGCGGCCGGTGAGACCTGGATCTCGTCGACGTCGACGAGCCACCCGTAGAACGATCGCAGAGCGGCGCGGTGAGACTTGATCGTCGAGTCGAGCCATTCGTGCGCGGCGAGCCACTCGGCCAGGGTCTCGCGTGTGGCGTCGCGGGGGTCACCGCCGAGGTCCCGGCCGGCCCGGGCCAGCTGATAGTAGCGTTGCTTGACAGTCTCCGGGCTCGCGCCGTTGCGAGCGAGGTCACTGAGGTATCGGGCGAGGAGATCGCCCCATGGGTTGGACGTCATGTCCAGAGGATGGCGGGGGAGGGCTACGGGCGTGAAATCCGCGACGTCAGGAGCCGCATCGCCAGCACGCCAATGGCGAGCATGCCTGACACGAGAGACTCTGAATCACTGGGTTCCGGGTTCAAGTCCCGGGGGGCGTACCACCAAGTTTGGCAGGTTCTCGTGACACGGCTCGACATCCCGGGGACGCACAACTTCCGTGAGGTCGCACCCGGCGCGATCCGCCCGGCGGTGTTCTACCGAGCCGATGCGCTCCACCGGCTCACGCGCGCCGGACGCACCGCTCTCGCGGACCTCGGCGTGCGCACGGTCGTCGACCTGCGCAGCGACTTCGACCGGCGGATCGCCGGACGCGACCGGCTCCGCGGCACCGGCGCGGAGCTCAAGCGCTTCCCGATCCACGGGGGCAGCCTCGACCCGAGCGTCGTCGAGATCCGCGCCGTCTACCGCTCGATCGTCGCCGACAACGGTCCCGCGATCGCGTCGAGCGTCCGCGCGGTCGCTGACTCGGACGGCGCGGTCGTCGTCCACTGCACGGCGGGGAAGGACCGCACGGGCCTCGTCGTCGCGTTCTGCCTCCTCGCGCTCGACGTGGACCCCGACGTCGTCGTCGCCGACTACGCCCTGACGCAGGGCAACCTCGAGGGGGAGTGGACCGAGCGCATGCTGCGCAAGGTGCGCCGCTTCCGCGTGCCGCTCAACGACCGGCTCGTCGAGGTGCTCGCGCACTCGCCCGAGCCCGTGCTGCGCGAGACCCTCGCCTGGGTCGACGACGAGTACGGCAGCGCCCTCGGCTACCTCGACTCGATCGGCATCGACGACGCGGTCGTGACGAGGCTCCGCGAGCGTCTGGCGCTCAGCGGATCCGCGAGCGGATCCTGATCGCGGCGAGCACCGCGAACACGACGACCATCGCGGCGAGCACGCCGGCCGCGAACCAGGCCGGGACGCTCCAGTCGCCGACGAAGAGCGAGACGCCGTAGAAGCGCTCCAGGCCCGCGGTCGCACCGGGGTCGCCCGCGACGAGCGCCGACAGCGCATCGCCCGTGAACTCGCCCCGCAGCAGCATGGCGGACTGCGCGAACGGCAGCGCGCTGACGGCCTCGCGCACCGCGTCGGGGAAGAGGCCGACCGGGATGTAGGCCCCCGCGACGAAACCCGCGACGGTCCCGACGACCGTCGACGCGGCGGCGAAGGCGCCGGGAGTGCGCAGGAACGACACGACGAACGCCCAGAGCGCGGCGAAGCCCGCGCAGGACAACGCGATCCAGCCGATGATCGCGCCGACCTGTCCGAGCCCGAGCACGACGCCGCTCACGAGCCACAGGTAGACGAGCGCGACGGCGAGCACGATGAGCGTCATCACGAGGCCGATGACGAAGGCGCCGAGCAGATAGCCGAGGACGAGCTGGCCGCGTCGGATGGGCGAGACGAGGAAGTCTCGGAAGCGGCCCGACGATGCGTCGTCGACGAACACCGACAGGGCGCCGAGCGTCGTCGACATGGTCGACAGCGCGACGATCCCCGCGAACATCCACGCGTCGACGAAGCCCTGCACGAGCGCGGGATCCGCGCCCGGCGCGGTCGCGGCGATCGACTGCGTCTGGATGCTGCCGAGGAAGAGCGCGTAGAGCAGGAAGACGATGAGCGCGCCGAGCAGCGAGAAGAACACGCCGAGCGGGTCGCGGAAGTAGAGCCGCAGGTTGCGGCCGGTAATGGTCAGGACGGAGCCTGCGGGCGTGCCGCTCATTCGCCCGCCTCGCTGACGGTGCGGCCGGTGAGCGCGAGGAAGACGTCGTCCATGCGCCCGTGCCGGAACTCGAAGTCGATCACCGCGTCGCCGAGCTCCCCGAGGATGCGCCTCGCCTCGCCCGCGTCGGCGACCGGCCGCTGCTCGACGCCGTCCGCGGTCGTCAGGGTGAGGACGCTCGAGCTGTGGCGCGCCCGCAACTCGGCCGGACTGCCGTCGGCGATGATCCGCCCGCGGTCGATGATGCACACCCGATCGGCCTCCTCCGTCTCCTCCATGTAATGCGTCGTGAGAAAGACGGTGAGCCCGGTGCGCTCCCGCAGCTCGTGGATCGTGCGCCACACCAGGGCGCGGTTCGCGGGATCCAGGCCCGTCGTCGGCTCGTCGAGGAACAGGATCACCGGATCGTGCACGAGCGCCCGCGCGATGTCGACGCGCCGCCGCTGACCGCCGGAGAGCCGCGCGTAGCGGCGGTCGATGAACTCGTCGAGCTCCACGAGCGAGGCGAGCGCGTCGACGCGCTCCCGGATCCGTGCGCTCCCGCCGAGGTAGGGCCTCGCGCGGACGGCGAGGTTCTCGCGGACGGTGAGGGCGCCGTCGAGGACCGAGTCCTGGAAGACGACGCCGATCGACTGGCGGACCGCGTCGCCGCCGCGCCGTACGTCGTGGCCCGCGACGACGAGCTCGCCGGAGTCGTAGGGGAGCACCGTCGTGAGGCAGCCGATCGTCGTCGACTTGCCCGCGCCGTTCGTGCCGAGGAACGCGAATACGCTCCCGGCCGGCAGGTCGAACGACACGTCGTCGACGGCGAGCGTGTCCCGATAGCGCTTCGTGAGCCCGCGGACCGAGACGCCGCCGGAATCGTGCATGCGACCAGTCTCGTCGACTTCCGTGCCGAGCGGGGCGCTCGCGCGTAGCCTCGTGGCGTGACGATCGCGCAGCTGCTCGCCGAGCCCGAGGTCGCCGCGGCGATCGAGGCGGGGGACACGCCGTTCTTCATCCTCGACCCGGCCGCCGGCGTCGACGCGTACCGGGCACTTACGGCGGCGCTGCCGCGCGTCCGGCACCACTACGCAGTCAAGTCGAACTCGCATCCGGCGCTCGTCGGCGCGCTCGCGGCAGCCGGCGCCTCGTTCGACGTCGCGACGAACGCCGAGGTCGACCTCGTCCTCGCCGCGGGGGCCGCGCCCGACCGCATCGTCCACACGCATCCGCACGTCAAGCCCCGCGACATCGCCTACGCGATCGACCGCGGCGTGCGCACCTTCGTCGCCGACTCCGACGCCGAGGTGCGCAAGCTCGCGGCATTCCGCGACACGGGCCTGGCGATCCTCGCCCGCGTCTCCTACCCGAACGCGGGCGGGACCTCGGACCTCTCCCTCAAGTTCGGGCTCGCACCCGAGGAGGTGCCGGGATTCCTCGGCTACGCGGCCGACCGCGGGGTGCGGGTGCGGGGGCTCAGCTACCACGTCGGCTCGCAGAACGTCGACCGCGACGTCTATGCCCGCTCCCTCACGACGACGGCGGAACTCGTCCGCGACGCGATCGCCGCCGGCCACACCCTCGATGTCATCGACATCGGCGGCGGCTTCCCCGTGCGCTACGCGGGTCGCGAGCCGCTGCTTCAGGAGTTCGCCGATGTCCTCGGGCCGATCATCGACGCGCATCCGGAGCTCGCGTTCTGGTCGGAGCCCGGCCGGTTCATCTCCGCACCGAGCATGCACCTCGTCACCTCGGTCGTCGCCGACACGTATCGCCCGGCGCTCGAGACGCACTGGGTCTACATCGACGACGGGCTCTTCGGCGGCTACTCGAACGTGCTGACGGACCACGTCGTGCCGGAGATCGTGCCGATCGGGATCCCCGCCGGCCGGGAGCGGGTCGCCCAGACGATCGCGGGTCCGACGTGCGACTCGAGCGACGTCGTCGTGCAGGGGATCGAGCTGCCCCGCCTCGTCGTCGGCGACATCCTCGTCTCGCCCATGATGGGCGCCTACACGCTCGTCACGGCGACCGAGTTCAACGGGATCCCGATCACCCGGGTCATCGTCGTCTGAGCGCGTCGCGGCAGAACGCGATCAGCGCCGCATGAGCGACAGTCCGGCGCGCGCGAGGTCCGCGACCGAGGCGTCGGGCAGGTAGGCCTTGACGATCGCGCCGGCGATCCGCGGCAGCTCCGCCTCGTCGCGGTAGAGCAGCCGCATCGACTCGTACCGCGGGCTGAACTTCTCCTTGAAGCGGTGCAGCGAGTGGAAGCCGTACGCGGGCTCGAGCAGGTTGCCGACCGTCGTGAGGATCGCGCCGATCGTGCCGTCCTCCTCCGCGTCCTCCTCGGAGCGCGTCAGCGGCGCCCCGGAGAGCGAGGCGAAGCGCGCGCCCTCGTCGCGGAAGGCGAGGAAGGACTGGCCGATGAGGAACTCCATCGCCGGGCCGAAGCCGTCGTCCCGGCGACGCATGATGTCGAGCACCCAGCCGACGACGTGCTCCGCGCCGTCGGCGCCCGCCGGGCCGTGAATCGGCAGCCACGACAGAACGCCATGGACCGAGCCCTCCGCGTCGACCGCGAGCGCGATGCGCACGGCCGGGTCGCGCGCCTCATCGACGCCGCCGAGCGTGAAGCCCATCTCGGGCAGCGCCTTGTCGCCGACCCAGGACTCGCTGATCGCCCGGACCTGCTGGACGACGCCCCACGGCTCGTCGCGCAGCCGGGTGAGGCGGAAGGAGATGCCCTCGCGCTCCGCCCGGTTCGCGGCGCCGCGCACCGGTTGCCACTGCTTGCCCGTGAACTCGAGCCCCGGCAGGTCGACGATGACGTCCTCGCCGACCGAGATGCTGCGCCACTGCTCGTCCTCCGCGAGCGCCGCCGCCGCGGTTGCCTGCGATGACGAGAAGAAGCAGGGAGTGACGCCGTCGCGTTCTGCCGCCAGTCGGAAGTCGCGGATCGCGGCCTGCCACGTCTCGGGCGGTCCGATCGGGTCGCCGAGCACGATGGCGACGCCGCCGACCTTGCGCACGGGCAGCGCCCACGAGTCGTGCTCGCCGAACCGCACGCGCATCCGCGGCCAGGTCGCCATCCAGCCGAGCGTGCCGCTCCCGCAGCGTCGGAGCACCGCGATGAGGCGCTCGCGCGCCTCGCCCGCGTCGACGGCGATGAACCGGCCGCGGCGCCAGACGGGCACGGCGAACGCGCGCCGGCCGGCGATGAGGACGATGAGGGTGATGAGCCAGAGCACGCTCGCGGCGAACGCGACGCCCGCGCCCTCGAATCGGGACAGGTCGGCATTCAGGAACGTGAGCGCGTAGACGACCTGCAGGACGTTGAACAAGGCGAGCGCGACGGCGACGCACCACGCCCAGCGCCGGCCGTGGAAGAGCGACCAGCTGATGACGAGGACGAGTCCGACGTCGATCGCGATGTCCCACCAGGAGACGTCGCCCGGGTCGGTGCGGCCGAGCGGACCGTCGGTCGGGACGAGGGATGCGACGAGCTGCATGACCCCGATGACGGCGATCGAGCCGAACGCGACGACGCGCCACTCGTGCGCTGTCGCGCGCTGCGAGCGGCCGAAGCCGAAGAGGAGCACGATGCCGGCGCTGACAGCATGCTCGAGGTCGGCGAGCGTGCCCTCGAGGATGAGCAGCACGAGCAGGACGCCGCCGAGGAGGAGCCGTCCGCGGAACCGCCACGGCGCCCGCATCGAGGCGATCCCGAGCGCGGCGATGACCATGAGGCCGCAGGAGGGCCCGACGTCGAGGACCTCGCCGAGCCGCACGAACCAGCCCCACCCGGTCAGTCGGACGATGTCGACGATCGCGGCCGTCGCGAGGACGCCGACGACCTGTCCCACCCAGAAGCCGCCGACGACCCAGCGCCAGTCGCGGCGCCGCTCCAGGAAGCCGATCGCGACGACCATGAGCACGCCGACGAGCGCGTAGTGCCACGGCACCTCGGAGAAGAACGCGCCCGTGATCGGCGTCCACCAGCGGCCCGCCTCGAAGGCGGGCACGCCGTAGGCGACCGCCTCGAACCAGGGCGAGTCGCGGAACGGCGACCAGAGGCCCGCCGAGACGACGCCGGCCGCGAGATAGACCGCGATGAACGCGAGCGCAATCGGGTGCCGCAGGATGAACCGCCCGACGACCCCCGCGGCGCGGCGCGCCCGTGCCCCCGCTGCGGCCATCAGACCCCGAGGTCCTCCGAGAGGCCGAGCTCGGCGCGCATCTGCGCCTCGCGTTCGAGGCGGTTCTGCTCGACGACGGTCCCGACCGCGATCGCGACGTTGATCCCCCAGCCGACCCAGATGAGCGCCAGGCGCCAGTCGCGCGGGCCGCGCACCGTGTGGCGGATCGCCGGGACGACCCCGGCGACGGCGCCGAGCACCGCCGTGTTGAAGATGTACCTGCGCATCACGACCTGCCTCTCGTCCTTTACGGTACGCGATGTAGCGTTGAGGGCGCATGACTTCAGACGCGCGCACCTATCAACTCGTCGTCGTGTCGAACCGGCTGCCGGTCGACTCGCAGGTCGGACCCGACGGCTCGGTCTCGTGGGTCCGCTCGCCGGGCGGACTCGTCACGGCGCTCGAGTCGGTGATGCACGGCGCAGAGGCGGCCTGGGTCGGCTGGCCCGGATCGGCCGACCTCGAGCTCGACGCCTTCGACGCCGACGGCATGCGACTCGTGCCCGTCGCGCTGTCCGGGATCGACCTCGAGCGCTACTACGAGGGCTTCAGCAACGCGACCGTCTGGCCGCTCTACCACGACGTCATCGCCGTGCCCGAGTTCCACCGCGAATGGTGGGAGCACTACGTCGCCGTGAACCAGCGCTTCGCCGAGGCGACCGCCGAGATCGCGGCTGAGGGTGCGACGGTCTGGATCCAGGACTACCAGCTGCAGCTCGTGCCGCGCATGCTGCGCAGCATGCGCCCCGATCTCGCGATCGGCTTCTTCCTGCATATTCCGTTCCCGCCATACGGGCTCTTCTCCCAGCTGCCGTGGCGCGGCCGGATCGTCGACGGACTGCTCGGCGCCGACGTCGTCGGATTCCAGCGGGCCAGCGACGCCGCGAACTTCGCGACCGCCGTGCGCCGGCTCACCGACTCGGTCGTGCGCGCGCAGCATCGCGGCAGCCAGGTGGAGGTCGCCGACGCCCCGGGCGCGCACCGGCTCGTCATCGTCAAGTCGTTCCCCATCTCGATCGACGCCGCCGCGCTCGAAGCCCTCGCGCGCAAGCCCGAGGTGCAGGCCAGGGCGCTCGAGATCCGGGAGAGCCTCGGCGCCGACCGCACCCTCTTCCTCGGCGTCGACCGGCTCGACTACACGAAGGGGATCCTGCACCGCCTCAAGGCGTACGGGGAGCTCCTGCACGAGGGCCTCGTCGACGTCGACGACGCCGCGCTCATCCAGATCGCCGTGCCGAGCCGGGAGCGCGTCGCCGCATATGCGCAGCTGCGCGACGAGGTCGAGCTCATGGCGGGGCGGATCAACGGCGACTTCCAGACGCTGCGCCACCGCGCGGTCAGCTACCACTACCACACGTATCCGCGCGAGGAGATGGCGGCGATGTTCCTCGCGGCCGACGTGCTCCTCGTCACGGCGCTGCGCGACGGCATGAACCTCGTCGCCAAGGAGTACGTCGCGACGCGCTTCGACGAGGACGGCGTGCTCGTGCTGTCCGAGTTCACCGGCGCCGCCGACGAGCTGCGGCGAGCCGTCCTCGTCAACCCGCACGACATCGACGGCCTCAAGGAGGCGATGCTGCGCGCCATGCGGATGCCGAGGGCGGAGCGCCGGTCCCGCATGCGGGCCATGCGCCGCCGGGTCGCCGAGCACGACGTCGCGCGCTGGTCGAGCGACTTCCTCACCGCGCTCACCCATGCCGCATCGCGTTCTCACCGGGACGCGGACCCGCACGGCGCGAACCGGCCGATCGCGGACGCGCCCGAGGGGCGGGTCGAGGCCGACGCGACGCCGCGCTTCGCCCAGATCCCCGAGCAGCTCACGGGAGCGCTGCGGGAGCTCGCCCGCGTGCCGAGCCTCCTCGTCGCGCTCGACTTCGACGGGACGATCTCGCCGGAGGTCGACGACCCGGCCAAGGCTCGGGCGCTGCCCGAGGCGCGCGAGGCGGTGCTGCGGCTCGCGGCCGCGCCGCGCACCCGCGTCGCGCTCGTCTCGGGCCGCTCGATCCAAGGACTCGAGGAGGTCACGGAGGGCCTGCCCGACTCGATCTTCCTCGTCGGCTCGCACGGGCTGGAGATCCGGCTCGACGCGGGCACGCAGTTCGCGCCGCTCGAGCCCGAGGAGCAGGCCGGCCTGACGACGCTCGGCGAGGTCCTCGAGAGCGTCGCGGACGGTCACGACGGGGTCTGGCTCGAGCGCAAGCCCGCCGGTTTCGCGCTCCACACCCGCCTCGCCACGCAGGAGAACTCGAGGATCGCGCGACTCGTCGCGCTCGAGGGCGTCGAGAGCGCACTGCCGGGGGAGAACGTCATCGTCCGGGACGGGCGCACGACCCTCGAGTTCGCGATCCGCGGGACGACGAAGGGCGACTCGATCGAGCACCTGCGGCGCGTCACCGGCTCCGACGCGGTCTTCTTCGCCGGCGACGACGTGACCGACGAGGACGCGTTCGCCGCGCTCGGCGCAAACGACGTGGGTCTCAAGTCGGGCCCGGGCCAGACGGTCGCGAACTTCCGCGTCGCCGGTCCCGCCGAGGTCGCGCTCGCGCTGCACCGCCTCGCGGACTTCCGCGAGGGCGACGTGCACGAGCAGTAGCCGGCGCTCGGAACCGTATTAGGCTCGCCCGGGCGGAACTGGAGGATCTGGGTGAGTCACGAGGACGTGATCGCGCAGCTGCGCGGGGCATTGCCGGAGGACGCGGTCGTCGTCGACCCGGCGCGGATGAGCGGCTACCGCTACGACCGGGCGAACCTGCCTGACGCCGGCACCCCGCTCGCCGTCGTCAAGCCCTCGACGACCGCCGAGGTGCAGGCCGTCGTGCGGATCGCGGCCGAGCACCGCACGCCGATCATCGTCCGCGGTGCCGGCACGAGCCTCGCCGGGGGCTCGACCGCGCGCGACGGCACGATCACGCTGTCGACCGAGCGGATGCGCGCGATCAGCGTTGACCCGAGCACGCGCACCGCCGTCGTCCAGCCGGGCCTCCTCAACGCCGAGGTCAAGGCGGCGGTCAAGGAGCACGGGCTCTGGTACCCGCCGGACCCCTCGTCCTACGAGATCTGCTCGATCGGCGGCAACGTCGCGACGAACGCGGGCGGCCTGTGCTGCGTCAAGTACGGGGTGACGACCGACTACGTCCTCGGCCTCGAGGTCGTCCTCGCGGACGGCACGGCCGCGCGCCTCGGCGGCCCCCGGATCAAGGACGTGGCGGGGCTCCCGCTCACGAAGCTGTTCGTCGGCAGCGAGGGGACGCTCGGGATCGTCACCGAGATCACGCTGCGCCTCGTCCCGCTGCCGGACGCGGCGAACGTCGCCGTCGCGTTCTTCCCGACCATCGAGGCGGCGACGGACGCGGTCGTCGCGGTCAGCTCGGGACTGCGGCCCTCGATCGTCGAGTTCATGGACCGCGTCTCGATCAACGCCGTCGAGGACCTGACGAGGATGGGGCTCGACCGCGACGCGGAGGCGCTGCTGCTCGTCGGCTGCGACGCCCGCGGGGAGGCGGTCGCCGAGGAGCTCGCGCTCATCGAGGCCGCGTTCGTCGAGCACGGCGCCACTGAGCACTTCGTCGCCGACGACGCGGAGACCGCGGAGACGTTCCTCACCGCCCGCCGGCTCGCGCTGCCCGCGATGGAGGCGCTCGGCGCGGTGCTCATCGAGGACGTCGGCGTCCCGCTGCCGCGTCTCGGGGACCTCATCCGCGGCATCGCCGCGATCGGCGAGCGGCACGGGATCGTCGTCGGCACGGTCGCGCACGCGGGCGACGGCAACACGCATCCGAACGTCATCTACGACGCGATGGACCCTGCGCAGGTCGAGCGCGCGCAGGTGGTCTTCGGCGAGATCATGGACCTGGCGATCGAGCTGGGCGGCACGATCACGGGGGAGCACGGCGTCGGCACGATGAAGAACGCCTGGCTCGAGGCGCAGCTCGGCCCCGAGGCCTACGCGCTCGGACGCCGCATCAAGGACGCCCTCGACCCCGACGGCCTCCTCAACCCGGGTATCGGCCTCTAGCCCGAGCAGCCACGGCATCGGCCCGTAGCCGAGCCCTTCCGCCACTTCCGCTTTTCAGGAGTGCGGGCGGGTTCGCGTGCGTATTGCACGCCGACCTGCCCGCACTCCTGAAAAGCGGAGGTCTCAGGGGAGTCGGAGCCGCGACCACCAGACGAGAAGCTTCGTCGCGGCGAGGCCAGTTACGAGCCAGACGAGCGCCGACGCGAGCGATCCGGTCAGGAAGAACGCGAGGAGCAAGGCCGCCAGCCAGACGAGCGCCCCGGCCAGGACGGTGACGACGACGGCGACGGCCGCGACGACGGGATGCCGCCGGAACGCCGCGAAGACCGGGCTGCGCATCGCGGCCGCCGAGAGCGCGATGGCCGCGGGCGGCAGCGCGAGGAGCGCCCAGGCCTGGCCGGGCAGACCTGCCGCGGAGACGACGAGCACCGCGAGGACCGCGGTGGCGGCGAGCGCGACGTTCCACCGCGGGCGGGCGTCGGCACGAACGGCCGCGGCAGCCCCAGCGGCGAGCAGCATCGCGGCTGCGGCCGTCGCGAGGAACGACACCGGCGCCCAGAACGCGATTCCCGCCGGCCATGCGGCGGACGCGGCTGTCAGCCCCGCCTGCACCGCGGCGAGACCGAGCACGGTCGGCGTGCTGATCCGCCAGGAGCGGCCGAGGGCGACCCAGTACCCGCTCATCCGGCCGACTCCATCGCCTCGGCGAGCACGTCGGCGATCGAGCCAGTGAAGATCGTCGTGTCGCCGAGGAGCACCGAGAGGTTCGCCGGATCCTCAGCGGTCGAGATGACGGCGATCGGCTCGCCCGCGAGGCTCTCGCCGGCGCACGAGATCGTCGCGCCCGAGGCGGAACAGACCGGTGCGACGCGGATCGGCACGTGCTTCGCGAGCAGCACGTCGATCGCGGCGTAGCGGACCTCGGCGAGCCGATCGCCACCGACCGGCGCGATCGCCGTGATCTGCGAGCAGCCGGCGAGCGCGGCGAGCATCGCGACGCCGCCAGCAGCGGCGAGCGTCGGCGCGACCCGCCGCATGACGTTCACAGTCCCCGCTCCCGCTCGTAGGCGAGGAGCCGCGCCCACTGCTGCAACCGCTGGGTCTCGAGCGCCGCGTCGCTGATCGTCGAGAGGTCGAACGGCGCGGGCAGCAGGAGTTCGGTGTTCCGGTCGAGGGGCGAACCGCGGCGCATCACCGGCGACTCGGCCCAGTCGTTCGCCGCGAACTCGCGGCTGCGAGCGGCGAGGTCGGCGACGCTGCCGCGCGTGCCGGGGACCGCGGGGGAGGCGTGGTCGAGGACGGTTGTGAAGATCGAGAGCGTGCCGTCCCGGTTGTCGACGAGCTCGACGACCTGCTGCTGCTGCGGGAAGTCGATGCAGGAGGCGGTCGTGATCTCCCAGAACCCGCGGTCGCCGCGCCGGTGGGAGAGGATCTGGTTGAGGTGGGTGTGACCGTTGAGCCAGGTCACCGCGACCGGGTAGCGCAGCAGCAGGTCGATGAACTCCTCGGCGTGGTGCAGCGGCTCGTCCTGCCCGGGGCGGCGTGCGTCGTTCTCGAGGGTGAGGCTGTTGTGGTGGCTCAGGACGATCGCGAGCCGCTGCTCGGCCTGCGCCCGCTCGAGCTCGCGTTCCAGCCAGCGGAACTGCGTGTCGGGGACGGCGCCGTCGGGGCCGGCGACCTGGTTGCAGGTGTCGAGCCCGAAGAGGCGCACGTGCGGCGCGAGGTCCGTCTGCCACCACGTCTCGCCCGTGTCGAGGTTCCGCTGCGTGAAGCCGTGGCCGATCGGGCCGGGAGTCGGTTCGGTGACGAAGTGCTCGGCCATGAACTCGCGCTGCTCGAAGAGGTAGCGCTGCGGGTTCGCCGCGACTGCGCGAAAGCCGGGTCGTCCGGCCGCGACCCCGAGGCTCTCGACCCACTGCTGCCACGGGCTCGCTGTCGCGGCGTAGCTGCCGAGCGCGGTCGTCGCGGTCGCCTCGAGCGTGTAGGACTTCTGCCCGCCGACGGCGAGGTCGCGCAGTCCCTGGTTGAGGCCGAAGGTGCCGAGCAGCAGCGTGTCGTGGTTGCCGTAGACCGCGTACCAGGGCGCGGGCAGACCGGGCGATTCCACGGGCGCGGCGATCGAGTCCGCGAGGAGGGTCGGCAGCTTCGGGAAGCCGTACTCGCCGAACGCACCGCCGCTCGGGTCTCCCGGTCGGTAGGCCCACGTCGCCTCCGCCCAGGCCTGGACCCCCGCGTAGACCGCGCCCGCGGTCGCTGGATCGACCGGGAGCCCGTCCATCAGGTCGATGTACCAGCGCAACTCGAGGTGGGAGTGCATGTCGGCGCTGTCGCCCGTGACGACCGCGGCGCCCATCGGGGCCCCGGTCAGCGGGCTGTAGCGCGCGTCGGCGAACGCCTGCACCATCGCGGCGGTCGTGTGCGGGCTCATCGGGTCCTGGGGGTGGAACGCCGAGCCCCAGGCGCTGTGATTCTGCACGATCATCGGCTCGATCCGGCCGGGGGACTGGGCATCGATGACGTGCAGGTCGGAGAGGTGCCCGAGGTAGTAGAGAGAACGCCGTGCGCTCGCCCGTGCGGGGTCGGGGGCGGTCCCCAGCACGTCGAGTCGCGGGATGTACGGCTCGCCCGGCCCGGTCGTCAGGCGCCGGTATCGGCCGTCGGCGAGCGAGCCGCGCAGGATGGTCTGGAGCAGGGTCGACGGCACGTCACCGGCGGCGGCCCGCGCGGCCGCGGATCCGGTCGCCTGCGCGGCGGCGGTGCCGAGCGTCTCGAGCCCGATCCCGGCTGCCGCGGCTGCCGCGCTGGCCCTGGCCAGGAACTGGCGGCGGGAGAGTCCGGGCACGGCCCAATCCTGTCGCATCCCGCCCGCCGGCGACACCGCGTTCTGCTCCCGCGTTTCAGGAGAATCGGGGCCGGGGCGTGCAATGCGCACGCACGCGCCCCAATCTCCTGAAAAGCGAGGGTGGCCGCGCGAATAGACTCGGGGTGTGTCGCAAACACCTGATATGAAGCCGCGCTCGCGCACCGTCACCGACGGGCTCGAGGCCATGACCTCGCGCGGGATGCTGCGCGGCGTCGGCATGGGCGACGCCGACTGGGACAAGCCCCAGATCGGCATCGCGTCGTCGTGGAACGAGATCACCCCCTGCAACCTGAGCCTCGACCGCCTCGCGCAGGCGGCCAAGGAGGGCGTCCACGGCGGCGGCGGATACCCCCTGCAGTTCGGCACCATCTCCGTCTCGGACGGCATCTCGATGGGCCACGAGGGCATGCACTTCTCGCTCGTGAGCCGGGAGATCATCGCCGACTCCGTCGAGACCGTCATGCAGGCCGAGCGCCTCGACGGCTCCGTCCTGCTCGCCGGCTGCGACAAGTCGATCCCCGGCATGCTCATGGCCGCCGCGCGCCTCGACCTCGCGAGCGTCTTCCTCTACGCCGGCTCGATCGCGCCCGGCTGGGTGCGCCTGTCCGACGGCACCGAGAAGGACATCACGATCATCGACTCCTTCGAGGCCGTCGGCGCGGTGAACGCAGGCAAGATGAGCCTCGAGGACGCGAAGCGCATCGAGTGCGCGTTCGCCCCGGGCGAGGGCGCCTGCGGCGGCATGTACACCGCGAACACGATGGCCTCGGTCGCTGAGGCGCTCGGCCTCTCGCTCCCCGGATCGGCGAGCCCCGCCGCCGCCGACCGGCGACGCGACTACTTCGCGCACCGCTCCGGAGAGGCGGTCGTCGGGATGCTCGAACGCGGCCACACCGCGCGCGACATCCTCACGAAGGAGGCGTTCGAGAACGCGATCGCCGTCGGCATGGCGCTCGGCGGGTCGACGAACATCGTCCTCCACCTCCTCGCGATCGCGAACGAGGCGGGCGTCCCCCTCACGCTCGACGACTTCAACCGGATCGGGTCGAAGGTCCCGCACATCGGCGACCTCAAGCCGTTCGGCAAGTACGTCATGAACGATGTCGACCGCCGCGGCGGCATCCCCGTCCTCATGAACGCGCTGCTCGAGGAGGGGCTCCTCCACGGCGACGCGCTGACCGTGACGGGCAAGACGGTCGCGGAGAACCTCGCGGAGCTGCGCCCCGACCCGCTCGACGGCGAGGTGCTGCATCGGCTCGACGACCCGATCCACGCGACCGGCGGCCTGACGATCCTCTCCGGGACGCTCGCGCCCGAGGGCGCCGTCGTCAAGACGGCCGGTTTCGACGCCGAGGTCTTCGAGGGTCCCGCGCGGGTGTTCGAGCGGGAGCGCGCGGCGCTCGACGCGCTCGCGGCCGGCGAGATCGAGGCCGGCTCGGTCGTCGTCATCCGCTACGAGGGGCCCAAGGGCGGCCCGGGGATGCGCGAGATGCTCGCCATCACCGCGGCGATCAAGGGCGCCGGTCTCGGCAAGGACGTGCTGCTCATCACCGACGGGCGCTTCTCGGGGGGCACGACGGGCCTCTGCATCGGACACGTCGCCCCGGAGGCCGTCGACGGCGGGCCGATCGCGTTCCTCAAGGACGGCGACCGCATCCGTGTCGACATCCCGAACCGCTCGCTCGACCTCCTCGTCGACGCCGATGAGCTCGCCGCGCGGGGGATCGGCTGGGAGCCGCTTCCGCCCCGCTACACCCGCGGTGTCCTCGCGAAGTACGCGAAGCTCGTGAGCTCCGCCGCGAACGGCGCCGTCACCGGCTGACGCCGGGGGTCGCTCCCGGCCAGCGACCATGCCGCGAGGCCCTGCTGTCGCTCTGCGAGTGCGAGATGCGGGATGCTGCACGTCGCATCCTGCAATTCGCACTCGGGAGCGGGTCCGCCTACAGGAACTGCGTGAGGAGCGTCGCGATCAGCGACACGAGGCCCAGGACAGCGCTGACGCCGATGATGATCCTCCGGGGCGTCCAGGGAAGCCCGGCGCTCGGGTCGGTCTTTCGAAGCTCCTTCTGGTCGCTCAGCGCATCCCACAAGACCGTGGCGATGGATGAAATGAACGCCGCGACCGCGATCGCGTAGAGCAACCAGCCCAAGAATGTCATGAATGGCAACATAGTTGGCGGGGCGGCAGGAGCGCGCTGCTCGGGGGACGTGACCGTGCCCCTCGGCGCATGCAGTAGGCTGGGCGTTCGTTAGACACCCGGGTGGCACAACCAGTCCTGGCGTGGGCGGCCTTTCGCAGACAGCGACCGGTCGGCATTCTGATCAGCGCGGAGCAGCCATTCGGCATCGACGCGCCTGATTCCCACCAACCCAGCCACTCGATCAGGAAGTCATCATGTCCATCACGGACTCCACCCCCCAGAAGCAGACGCAGGGCCGCGCGCCCGAGATCCTCACCGGATCGGGCGCGATCCTCAAGAGCCTCGAGATGCTCGGCATCAAGGACGCCTTCGGTCTCCCGGGCGGCGCCATCATGCCGTTCTACGACGAGCTCATGGCCTCCACGGGCGTCCGTCACATCCTCGTCCGGCACGAGCAGGGCGCCGGGCACGCCGCGGAAGGATACGCGGCCGCCTCCGGCGGCGTCGGCGTCGCGATCGCGACGAGCGGCCCCGGTGCGACGAACCTCGTGACCGCCATCGCCGACGCGTACATGGACTCCGTGCCGCTGCTCGCGATCACCGGCCAGGTGTTCTCGACCGTCATGGGTACCGACGCGTTCCAGGAGGTCGACATCGTCGGCATCACGATGCCGATCGTCAAGCACTCGTTCCTCGTCAAGGACCCCGCCGAGATCCCCGCGACGATCGCCGCCGCGGTGCACATCGCGACGACCGGCCGCCCCGGCCCGGTCCTCGTCGACGTCACGAAGGACGCGCAGCAGAACACGGCGCCCTTCGTCTGGCCGCCGAAGGTGGACCTGCCCGGGTACCGGCCCGTCACCAAGGCCCATGGCAAGCAGGTCGTGGCGGCGGCGCAGCTCATCGCCGAGGCGAAGCGGCCCGTCATCTACGTCGGCGGGGGCGTCGTGCGGGCCAAGGCGTCCGAGGAGCTGCGGGAGTTCGCCGAGCTCGTCGGCGCGCCCGTCGTGACGACGCTCATGGCCCGCGGTGCCTTCCCTGACTCGTCGCCCCTGCACGTCGGCATGCCGGGCATGCACGGCGCGGTGCCGGCGGTCCTCGCGTTCCAGGAGTCGGACCTCATCGTCGCCCTCGGCGCGCGCTTCGACGACCGCGTCACGGGCAAGACGAGCGAGTTCGCGCCGGGTGCCCAGGTGATCCACGTCGACATCGACCCCGCCGAGATCGGCAAGATCCGCGAGGCGCAGGTGCCGATCGTCGGCGACGTCAAGGACGTGCTCGTCGATCTGACGGTCGCCTACCGGGACGCCGTCGCGACGAGCCCCGCCGACTACACCGCCTGGTGGGAGCGGCTGCACGCGCTGCAGGAGACGTACCCGCTCGGCTGGGACGAGCCGACCGACGGGCACCTCTCGCCGCAGCGCGTCATCCAGCGCATCGGCGAGCTCACCGGCCCCGAGGCGGTCTACGCGGCAGGCGTCGGCCAGCACCAGATGTGGGCGGCGCAGTTCATCAAGTACGAGCGCCCCAACGCCTGGCTCAACTCCGGCGGCGCCGGCACGATGGGCTACGCGGTGCCCGCCGCGATGGGCGCGAAGGTCGCCGAGCCGGACCGCGTCGTGTGGGCGATCGACGGCGACGGCTGCTTCCAGATGACCAATCAGGAGCTCGCGACCTGCACGATCAACGAGATCCCGATCAAGGTAGCGGTCATCAACAACTCCTCGCTCGGCATGGTCCGGCAGTGGCAGACGCTCTTCTACGACGGCCGGCACTCGTTCACCGACCTCGAGACCGGCGGCGGCACCCGAATGATCCCCGACTTCGTCAAGCTCGCGGAGGCGTACGGCGCGCTTGCGATCCGCGTGACGAAGGAGGAGGAGATCGACCCCGCGATCAAGCTCGCGCTCGAGACGAACGACCGACCCGTCGTCATCGACTTCGTCGTCAGCCGCGACGCGATGGTGTGGCCGATGGTCCCGCAGGGCGTCGGCAACTCGAATGTGCAGTACGCCCGCGACCATGCGCCGCACTGGGGGGAGGACTGAGATGAGCCACGTCCTCTCGCTCCTCGTCGAGAACAAGCCGGGCCTGCTGACGCGCGTCGCCGGACTCTTCGCCCGCCGCGGCTTCAACATCGAGTCGCTCGCCGTCGGCGTCACCGAGATCGAGGGCCTGTCCCGCATCACGGTCGTCGTCGACGTCGAGCGCACGCCGCTCGAGCAGGTGACGAAGCAGCTCAACAAGCTGGTGAACGTCATCAAGGTCGTCGAGCTCGACGCCGGCGCCTCGGTGATCCGCGAGCACCTGCTCGTCAAGGTGCGCACCGATGCGACGACGCGTTCGCAGGTCCTCGAGGCGGCGGCCCTCTTCCGCGCGAACGTCGTCGACGTCACGAGCGACGCGCTCGTCATCGAGGTCACGGGCGACAGCGGCAAGGTGCAGGCCCTCCTGCGTCTCCTCGAGCCCTACGGCATCAAGGAGATCGCCCAGTCCGGCGCACTCGCGATCGGCCGCGGCGGCAAGTCCATCACCGAACGAGTCTTCAAGAACTGACCACCCACTCACCTTTTTCAGGAGTACAAGGGCATCGGCGTGCAATATGCACGTGTACCCCTCCGAACTCCTGAAAAACGAAACAAGTAAGGAAGAACCATTGGCTGAGATCGTCTACGACAAGGACGCCGACCTCTCGATCGTCCAGGGCAAGAAGGTCGCCGTCATCGGCTACGGCTCGCAGGGCCACGCGCACGCGCAGAACCTCCGCGACTCCGGCGTCGAGGTGAAGATCGGCCTGCGCCCCGACAGCAAGTCGGTCGCGAAGGCGCTCGAGGCGGGCTTCGAGGTGCTCTCGACCGCCGACGCCGCGAAGTGGGCCGACGTCGTCGTCATCCTCGCCCCCGACCAGTCGCAGCGCGGCCTCTACGCGGCCGACGTCAAGGACAACCTCGAGCCCGGCAACGCGCTGCTCTTCGGCCACGGCTTCAACGTCCGCTTCGGCTACATCGAGGTCCCCGCGGGCGTCGACGTCATCCTCGTCGCGCCGAAGGCCCCGGGCCACACGGTGCGCCGCGAGTTCGTCGCCGGCCGCGGCATCCCGGACATCGTCGCAGTCGAGCAGGACGCGACCGGGGGAGCCTGGCAGCTCGCGTTCTCCTACGCGAAGGCGATCGGCGGCACGCGCGCCGGCGTCATCAAGACGACCTTCACCGAGGAGACCGAGACCGACCTGTTCGGCGAGCAGTCGGTGCTGTGCGGGTCGCTCGAGCAGCTCATCAAGTACGGCTTCGAGACACTGACCGAGGCCGGCTACCAGCCCGAGGTCGCCTACTTCGAGGTGCTCCACGAGCTCAAGCTCATCGTCGACCTCATCAACGAGGGCGGCATAGCGAAGATGAACTGGTCGATCTCCGACACCGCCGAGTACGGCGGCTACGTCTCCGGCCCGCGCATCATCGACGCGAGCGTCAAGGCGCGCATGAAGGACGTGCTCACCGACATCCAGTCGGGCGCGTTCGCGGAGCGCTTCATCGCCGACCAGGACGGCGGGGCGGCCGAGTTCAAGTCGCTGCGCGCCGAGGCGGAGACGCACCCGATCGAGACCACGGGTCGCGAGCTGCGGGCGCTCTTCGCCTGGAAGTCGCAGGACACGGACTACGTGGAGGGCTCGGCAGCGCGCTGACCCCCACCCGAGCGCGGCGGATCATGAACGTCCTGAGCGGCGTCGGATCCGCCGCGCTCGACATTCTGCGCAAGGTCGTCGTCGACCCGATCCGCCGCGGCATCATCCGGGAGCGGCGCTGGCCGGCGGGACTGCGCACGATTGTCATCATCGCCTACGTCGCGGCGGGGGCGGCGCTCGCGATCATCCTGCTCGGGGGAGTGCTGCGCGTCGCGCTCGGCCTCGAGCACGAGCCGATCCCCGCGCCGCTCGCCGCGATCCCGCTGCTGCTCGTCGCGATCACCATGACGCTGCTGTGGGCCGGCGCCCTCCACGCGTCCGCCTGGGCGCGGTGGCCCGTCGCGGTCGTCACCGCGATGTTCGCGGCGAGCCTCGCGACCGAGTCGGGCGACTGGTCGGCGCCGACCGTGACGGCGCTCGTGCTCGTCGCCGGTCTGCTGCTGTGGACCGCGCTGCGCGGTGGTCGGGGCATGCGCTGGTGGGATGCGGTGGCGGGCTTCGTCGTCGTCGGCTCCGCGGCCGCCGTCGGGGTGCTCGCGGCGGACTCGGCGGCCGACGGCGCGCGCGTCGCCGACTTCCTCGGCTACGCGATCACGATGCTCGTGCTGTTCGCCCTGCCCACCTTCCTCGCCGCCGGATTCGGCGTCGCCGAGGTCGCCGTCTCGGCTGCCGCATACACGCTGTCGAGCGTCTCTGCCCGGCTCGGCCGCGTCGCGGTCGTCGTCGTCCTCGTCGCGACGATCCTCTGGCGGGCCTGGGATCTCGTCGACTACGCCGGCGTCGTCACCGCAGCGCCCGGCTCGGCCGTCGCCGAGCTCCTCGGCTCCCTCGTGCTCGTAGCCGCGGTGGGCGGACTGTGGTGGTGGATCGCGAGGATCCGGGGCAGCGCGCCCGCCGACGTGCGCGGACTCGCCTCAGGGCTCGCGACGAGCGCGCTGCCGCTCGCCGCGCTCGCAGTCGCACCGCTCCTCGCCATGGGCGCCCTCCTGCTCGTCCGCACGACGGCGAGCCACGTCGGCGTGGGCCCCGACGTCGCCGATGCGCTCGCCGTCGCGGCGGCGGCGCTCGGCGGCGGGGCGACGGTCTTCGGCTGGTTCGTCGTGATCGGCATCGCCCTCGTCGTGCTCGGCATCGTCGCCGCCCGCCGGCCGCGGGGCCTCGCGGAGGCGTCCGTCGTCGTCGGCGCGGCGCTCGTCGCCGTCGGCCTGCCCGCATGGTTCGGCGCCTCCATCGGCGCCATCGGGCAGCGGCTCGCCGCGATCGCGACCGTCATCGCGTTCTTCCTGATCGCCTGGCTGCTCGCGCGCCGCCGCCTCGACGCCTCGCGCACGGCGGCCCTCGCCGCGCTGCTCCTCGCCGCCGCGTTCTATCAGCACCGCGAGGTCATCGCGGATCCCATCGGACTGCTGCTCGGCAGCGCCGTGCTCGGCACGATCGTCTTCGGACAGATCTGGGGTCTCGTGACCGGCGCGGCCGCGGCGAACCGTGACTCCGCCCGATACCCGCGGGCGAGTCGGGTGCTCGTCACGCTCGGCCTCGCGCTCCTCGGCCTCGTCGTGCTCGCCCACGGCGCGCTCGACCCGTCGGCTGCGGGACAGCAGGACGTCGCGGGGCTCTCCCGGGTCGGGGTCAACGTGTTCGGCACGGCGATGTTCGTCGGCGCGGTCGCGATCCTCGTGCGCACCGCGCTGCGCGGCGAGCCGATCGAGACCATCGTAGGCGTCCGCCGCCGGGACCGGGCGCGAGGCTGACCCCGCGCGACCCGGTACGCTTGACGGGCACCATTCGCTGAAATCGAGGACCGCCCCCACGTGTCGAAGCCCGTCGTCCTGATCGCCGAAGAACTCTCTCCTGCCACTGTCGAGGCGCTCGGGCCCGACTTCGACGTCCGCAGCGTCGACGGCACCGACCGTCCCGCGCTGCTCGCCGCGCTCGCCGACGCGAGCGCCGTCCTCATCCGCTCCGCGACCAAGATGGACGCCGAGGCGATCGCCGCGGGCAAGTCGCTCAAGGTCATCGCCCGCGCGGGCGTCGGACTCGACAACGTCGACATCAAGTCCGCGACGACGGCCGGCGTCATGGTCGTCAATGCTCCGACGTCGAACATCATCTCCGCCGCGGAGCTGACCATCGGCCACATCCTGAGCCTCGCCCGGCACATCCCGGCCGCGCACGGCTCGCTTTCGCAGGGCCAGTGGAAGCGCTCGAAGTACACGGGCACCGAGCTCTACGAGAAGACCGTCGGCATCATCGGCCTCGGCCGCATCGGCGCCCTCATCGCGGCGCGACTGCAGGCGTTCGGCGTCGAGATCGTGGCCTACGACCCCTACATCACGGCGGCCCGAGCGCAGCAGATCGGCGCGCGACTCGTGACGCTCGACGAGCTCCTCCAGGTCAGCGACTTCATCACGATCCACATGCCGAAGACCGCCGAGACCACGGGGATGATCGGCACGGAGCAGCTGAAGTCGATGAAGAAGACGGCGTTCGTCGTCAACGTCGCGCGCGGTGGGCTCATCGACGAGGAGGCGCTCGCGGCGGCGCTCGCCGCGGGCGAGATCGCCGGCGCGGGCCTCGACGTGTTCGTGACGGAGCCGCCCCCGGAGGACTCGCCGCTGCTGAGCGCGCCGAACGTCATCCTCACGCCGCACCTCGGCGCCTCGACCGAGGAGGCGCAGGAGAAGGCGGGCGTCGCGGTCGCGAAGAGCGTCAAGCTCGCTCTCGAGGGCGACCTCGTGCCCGACGCGGTCAACGTCGCCGGCGGCGTCATCGACCCGTTCGTGCGCCCCGGCATCGCGCTCGTGGAGAAGCTCGGCCAGATCCTGTCGGGCCTCGCGCCGGCCGCGCTCACGCGCCTCGACGTCGACGTCCGCGGCGAGCTCGCCGAGTACGACGTGAGCGTCTACCGGCTCGCCGCACTCAAGGGCTTCTTCGTCCCGATCTCCAGCGAGAACGTCTCCTACGTCAACGCTCCGCTGCTCGCCGAGCAGCGTGGCATCGAGACCTCGCTGACGACGGCCGCGGAGTCGAAGGACTACCGCAACACGACGACGCTCACCGGCGTCCTCGCCGACGGCCGGACCGTCAAGGTCGCGGGCACGCTGTCGGGCACGAAGATGGTGGAGAAGATCATCGGCGTGGACGGCTACGAGATCGAGGTGCCGATCAAGCGGCACCACATCCTCATGGACTACCTCGATCGTCCCGGCATCATCGGGGTCTACGGCCGCGAGCTCGGCGGCGTCGGGATCAACATCGACGCGATGCAGGTCGCGGTCGACGAGTCGACCGGTCGTGCGCTGTCGATCCTGACGGTCAGCGACCGGGTGCCCGAGGAGACGCTCGAGCGCATCCAGGCCGAGATCAATGCGGACCGGCTCGTCGAGATCGACATCGTCGAGGAGTAGAACGCCAGCTTCCGGCTCCATGGCCCCCTAACGGGGGTCGTCGGCCCGGGTGACAGATTCACCCTGCGCCCATAGCCTCGAAAGACGCCAATGACGTCTTGGGGGATCTCTTGGTCGACAATCGAAGAATCTCCGTGCCCGCGCGCGGACTCGCACTGATCGCGGCAGCCGCGCTCGCGCTGCTCGGTCTCTCCGTCGCGCAGTCGATGCTCGCGCCCTCGGCGCGCGCCGACGCGAGCACGGTCACGGTGTTCGACTCGCTGCCGGCTGCGAACCCGGGAAGCCTCGCGAGCTACGGCATGCAGGCCTACCAGATGAAGGAGTTCGGGCAGCGCCTCCAGCTTGCGGGCACCGCGCGAGAGCTCAGCTCGATCGAGGTCGGATTCGTCGACTGGGCCTGCGAGAACTGGGCGTCCGGCGCGAACCTGTGCACGACGACGCCCGGCGCGTCGTTCACCGTGCCGATCACGGTCAACGTCTACGAGGCGGGGCCGAGCGCCGAGACCGTGGGAGCGCTCGTGGCGACCACGAGCCGGGACGTCGCAGTCCCCTTCCGGCCTTCGGCGAGCGTCGAATGCGGTGACAACCGGTGGTCGCCGAACGGCGGCACGGACTGCTTCAACGGCTACTACTTCACGTCGGTCTTCGACTTCGCGGGTGCGCCGATCCTCCCGGACGACGTCGTCGTCTCCGTCACGTACAACACGCACACGCAGGGCTTCACGCCCACGGGCGTGCTCGGACCGGTCGACTCGTTCAACGTCGCGGTCTCGGGCACGCTCGGGGCGACCGGCTCGGTCGCGGACCCGACGACATCGGTGTTCGTCAACTCGTCGACGGCGGCGCACTACACGCCGGACGGCGTCGACGGCACCGGCATCGATCCCAGCTGGCTGGGCACGTTCCACGCCGGCAGGAGCTGGAGCCAGGCTCCCATCCCGCTGCGCATCAACGCGGTCGCGCCGGATCTCGCGACCCTCACCAGCCCGACGGCGAACTACCACCGCGCCGCCGACTACAAGGGCGTCGTCGTCGACATCCGCACGGACCACGTGACCGACGCGACCGGCATCGTCGTGCGCGTCGACCGCGCGCTCGGGCCGCCCGTGATCAAGACGAGCAAGCCGGACGCGCCGGCCCTCGCCGTAGTCAACACCGGTCTCGCCAAGTCGGTCACGATGCCGATCGTCATCCAGCCGGGCAGCTACGACGAGGCAGCGAGCACCTCCTGGAACCAGCCGAGCGCCGTCTGGACCTCCGCGACAGTGCCCACCTCGGTCACCGTGACGATCGAGCGCTCCGGCGGCCCCGACCTCGTCCGGACGCTGACGATCGGTACCTCCTCCGCCTCCGCGGCCGACGTGCTGCCCGCGCCCCCGGGCCCGATCGCCGTGCGCCCGGCCGACATCGGGACGGTCGTCGGCGACAGGACCGCGCCCTGGGCCAGGGCGAACACCGACAATGCGAGCGGCCGCTACGAGATCGTCGCGGACCCGACCGACGGCGCCGTCCTCGAGCTCGAGACGATCGCCGGCGGCTTGGGCGTCGGCACCCAGACGAAGCTCATGCACTACTTCGGTTCCGGGACCTACCCGTCCATCGACGCCCTCGCGACCGTCGTGGGCGGCGACCCGGTCGCGACGATCCCGCTCGGCATGGTCGTCACCGCGCCGTTCAGCGCGACGTTCCGCTCGCCCACCTACCTCTCGCTCCAGGTCGAGGTCTACTACGGCGCGGACAAGTACTTCACGCTCTACCAGGTGCGCAAGAACGCGACGTCCTGGACCTCGTTCGCGACCGACCCGGATGCGCTCTGGACGATCAGCCGCGCCCTCACTGACGCGAGCGGCGCACCGCTCAACGTCTGCCGGGCGACCGGGGACAAGGAATGCAAGAACGGCGAGGTCGTCACGATCGGGAACCTGCTCGCCGGGCTCGCGGACCAGGACCCGCGCGCCATCTCCGTCGGCGTCGACAAGGGACGCGACTCGAGTTCGGCGAACGCCGGCCTCGCCCAGGTGCGCGATATCAGCTTCGCCGGGCAGACCTTCGTCTTCGCGCTCCCGCTCGCCTGGACGTCGACCCCGACGCCGACGGTCTCGGGCACGGCGCGGCCGGGCAACACGCTGACGGTCTCGGCGGGCTCGTGGGCGCCGGCTCCGGACTCGCTGACGTTCGAGTGGTTCCGTGGCGGGGTGTCAGTCGGCACGGGTGCGAGCTATGCGCTCGCCGGTGCCGATGTGGGCGGTTCGATCACGGTCCGGGCGACCGCGACGAAGACCGGATATCCGACAGTGGTCAAGACGTCGGCTCCGACCATCGTCGAGGCGAACGCCTGGACGACGACGCCGACGCCGACGGTCTCGGGCACGGCGCGGCCGGGCAACACGCTGACGGTCTCGGCGGGCTCGTGGGCGCCGGCTCCGGACTCGCTGACGTTCGAGTGGTTCCGTGGCGGGGTGTCAGTCGGCACGG